>Ga0233439_10000488_pt1 | contig 59109 bp, 69 predicted proteins | sample SI_123_September_6_FD_182713 | JGI IMG/M metagenome (GOLD analysis project Ga0233439, IMG submission 182713) | Seawater microbial communities from Saanich Inlet, British Columbia, Canada - SI_123_September2016_100_MG | ecosystem: Environmental > Aquatic > Marine > Inlet | place: Canada: British... | reverse complement strand
ATCTAGCATAACCATCAGGAATTGTTTCTCCACCATTCTCATCAGAAATTTGAATCGGTCTTTTGATAACATCAGGAGTATGATCAACATCTAGTTGAGTGATAACTGATTGTGTTGCTCGAACTACAGCTCTTTCTTTGAATACAAGGTTTTGGAATTTATCCCATCCCATATCGTTTACCAAATATCTCATTCTGTTTCGAGCAAGGTTTTTTCTATCACCCATTCTATCAAATATTCGCATAACAGCAATTGATGTGTAAAGTAAATCCTCTTCAGGAGTAAATTCTTCCAACTGATGTCCAACAAAAGATCTATTTCCTAAACCACCGCCAAGGAAAATTTTAAATCCTTTTTGACGAGTTCCATCTATTTCTCTAATTTGTGGAATCAACCCCACATCAACCATTCTCACCATTCCATGTTTCTCACAACATGTAAAATTGAATTTGAATTTACGAGGAAGGTTTTGAGCCATAGGGTTTCTCAAAAAGAATCTGGCAGTTGCAAGTGCATATGGAGTTGCATCAAATTCTTCATCAGGACAAACACCAGACAAAGGACTACACATTACATTTCTTACAGAATTTCCACATGCTTCTCTAGATGTCAATCCAACTTCGGCTAAACCTCGGAATATTTCAGAAACATCTTCAAGAATCACCCAGTGGAGTTGAATATTTTCTCTAGTGGAAAAGTGTGCACTTCCTATAGAGTATTGTTCACTTAGTTGAGATATCTTTTCAATTTGATCAGGATAAACTTCGCCAGCTGGAAGTTTGATTCTAACCATCGCATAGTCACTAGTCATTCTAGTTCCATATGCCCCATGCTGGAGTCTGTATCTTCTAAAACTGGCTTCGTCGTATTTTCCTTGACGGAATAACTTTACAGTATTTGCAAAATCATCGGCCTCCTCAATTCTAGACCAATTAATTTTGGATTTTACAGAATCAGGGGGAGATTGTTTAAGATCAGATATAGTCAATACAAAGAAATTTCTTTTAGTTTGGATATAAATTTTTTAAATTTGGAGGTTTTAGGAGAGATATTTTCCTCAAAGTACAAAATTTTCCTATATCTACGAAGAGAGAGAAATTAGAAATAATTAGTACGACCTAATTTTTTAGAAATTAGATGTGGGAAAGTATTAATTGTTCAGGAGACGGTGTGTCATCATGCAAGAAGCAACCGTCGCAGAACAATCAGACAAAATTTTTACCGACGTACGTGAAGTTGAAATTACACGTGCAATTGCAAATGAATTTCATGATGTATTAATTGACAGAGCAGAATCAGACGTTATCATTATTGGTGCAGGTCCTGCAGGATTAACAGCTAGTAGAGAACTATCCAACATGGGTTACAAAGTATTAGTTATTGAACAAAATAACTATCTAGGTGGCGGTTATTGGTTAGGAGGATACATGATGAATCCAGTTACAGTTAGAGAGCCAGCACAAAAAATCTGGGATGAACTTGGAGTACCATACAAAAAAGTTGCAGAGGGACTGTACATAACACCAGGACCACACGCAGTATCAAAATTAATTGCAGCAGCATGTGATGCAGGTGTAAAATTCTTACAATTAACTAAATTTGATGACTTGGTTTTGAAAAACGGAAGAGTCGCAGGAATTGTTGTTAACTGGATGCCAGTTTCAGCATTACCACGTAACATTACTTGTGTTGATCCAATTGCACTTGAAGCAAAAATAATCATTGATGCATCAGGTCATGATTCAGTTGCAGTAAAAAGACTAGTAGACAGAGGTTTGGCAAAATGGAAAGGAATGGAGCCAATGCATGTCAATGATGGTGAAGAACACGTTGTTCACAAGACAGGAGAAGTTTATCCAGGATTAATTGCAGCAGGAATGTCAGTAACTGAAACTCATGGGTTAGCAAGAATGGGTCCAACATTTGGCTCTATGTTATACTCTGGAAAGAGAGCAGCAGAAATTACAGCACAGAAAATCAAAGAGTTAGAAAGATGAACCTTTAGTTTTCTAAAGGCTTAGGTTTTCTTTTATAGTGATATTGTGCCTAATGATCATAAAATGATTGATAGTAATAGTATTGAAGGATTAGGCTATCTGAACGTAGAAAGAACCAAAGATAAGTTCCTGAATAACAAATTCAACAAGTCAAAATCAATTAGAACTGTAGATTTTTGCAATAATGCCTTTACGAGTTTTGATAAATTTGTGTTTGTGAAATTTGGTAAAAATACTACAGATGATGTGGTTTCAGACATTATGAAACTACCGGAATCAAGGCATGAATCAGTTATGATAGATCTATTTCAAAAATACCTGGAATGGAAATGTGAGGATTCAAAGGCAAATACTGCAACAGGATATTATCAGACCATAGTAGAGTATTTCTCATATCGTCAACTAAAAATCAATCATTACAATCTAAGACGAGGAATAACATTACCTCAAGACCCAAAGGACAAAAAACATCCACTCAAACTAGACGAAATTGTAAAATTAGTTGATTATAGCAAGCCCAAAAGAAAGGCACTGTATACTACTCTAGTTAGTTCAGGTATGCGAATTGGCGAGACTTTGGGATTAAGAAAACGGGATTTTGATTTTTCACAAGAGAGAGTAATGATAACTATTCCAGCAACATTGACAAAGATGAAAGAAGAAAGAGAGACATATATCTCAAAAGAGGCAGAGCATTACCTAACGCCAATAATTAAAAAAATGAATCAAGATGAACTTGTTTTTACAAAAAACGCCAATATAATAAAATCAGTAAACAATGAAATTTTGAATTTTTGGCATCTAAGAAACAAGTCAGAGTTGAATATGAAATATGATAATTCAGTAGTGCATAAAATTACGTTACATAGTTTTAGATCATTCTTTGAAACACAGGCATCAAACACCCACGGTCTAGAGTATGCACATGCATTGATAGGTCATAGTGGTTATCTAAAACAATACTATAGGTTAAGTGATGAAGATAGACTAGAGAAATACATAGAACTAGAGCCAAAAATAACAATAGGTGAAGATTTTAGAAATAAGATTAAAATCAGAAAGTTAGAAAATGAAAAATCAGAACTTGAAAAAACTACAGAGCGATTAAAAATCATGGAAGAAAAACTAACAGTACAAGAAAAAGAAACAAAGTGGCTGTTTGAAGTTGTAGATAAGGTTAGACCTGCAACTAAGAATGAAATAAAAAAATATAAACTAAATAAATAAAATTAATCTTTTCTATCTTTAGATTCAGTTTGAAGGTAATTCAAATCTGCAGGATGATGTTCTTCTAGATATTCAAGAAAATATGTTAATCGTTCACTGTATTGACTTCCAACTTTACATAATTTCCCAGATTCTTTGAAAAAACTATCTAATGATTTTCTAGATAATTCTAATAGTTTCTTTTGGGATTTTTCATCATCGCGAGTACAAGTGTTTATCATAAATTCAATAGTCTCTTGTGTTAAATCCTCAATATTGAATGCCTTTGTCCAATTCCTACCATCCCTCATACTATTCATCAATGTGTAAATGAATAAAGAAAATAACATTTCTTTGATTAAAGTTACACTTGTGTCAAATGGTGTATCTCGTGCGGGCTTTATTTCAGTTTCAAAATAAAATCTATAATTTTCAGATATTATGTTTAATTTAGTATCAAATCTTTCTAAAACATGGGGGGTTAATTTGTAATATTTTTCTCTACCTCTGCTTTCAAAAATTAATACATCCATATCAGATAATAATTTCAAATGTCTGCTAAGAGTAGGTGCAGATGTATCTAAAATGGATATTAAATCTGAAAAGGATAATTCTTTAAAATGAGATAGTTGTTTAATTATACGATCAGATACATCACTTTTGATAGATTTTTCTTTCACATGTATCAATATAGCCTCAGAAATAAGATAACTAACGTTAGTTTATTTGATATGTTTTGTCAACATATCAAACTCTATACATCGTATATATCACTTAACTAACGTTACTTTAATTATGTTTGTACAAATGAATGTTAGAATTAACAATAGAATTTTAGAAAAAATAAAGACAGTATCTGAATTACGAGGAGAACAAACTTCCGATTTTGTCAGAGTTGCCATAGCTGAAAAATTGGCAAAATTGGGATTTTTGTCAATTAAAGAGTCAAAAGCATTAGGAATTGATGTAAAGTGACATGGGATATCAAATCATGTTTAGATGACAATATCAAAACAAAAATTCGAGAATTTAGAATAAATGGAAAAATCATAAAGATCATAGTATGCGAAAAATGTTCTAACAAATCTAACTTTTCAGGATTCATTTCTGAAATTCCAATTAATGAGGTTCTAGAGAATTGAGTCCAGAAATCCAAATTACATATTCTAAAAAGAATATTTTAGAGGTAAAATCTGTAATGGATGAATATTTTGAATATCTTTTAGATCAAAACATACGAGATTATCATAAAGGAACAAGACCCTCAAGATATTTTACTCCGTTACATCTGGCATTACCTCAAAATTCAGAAGATAAAGTAATTTTAGACTATGCAATAAAAAATAATCTCATCATTGTAACATGTGATAGGCTATTTGTTATTGAAAATCTAATTAATTTTAGAAATGTAATATTTCAGGATGAATATAACATAAGATATTATCTTAAAATCAAAAATTCTTTTGTATTTGATTTTATTAGTTATGATTCAATAGATTTATTTCCATTAAAAAAGAAAAATACAATTTTCAATAAAATATCAAGAAACATTAAATCACAAAAACAACAAAAATTAAATTATTCATATCTTGTTGACTTTTACATCAAACATAATGGTCATACTAGATCAAAAAATCATTTTGTGTATTGTAATGAACTTTTTTCACAGGAAGTATTAGAGCAAAAACATGATGAACAATTAAAATATGTTTTATCATATGCTATACAAAATGACCTCACCATAATTACAAAATCAAAAAAATTGTGTATTTTATCTTTGATAAACACCAAACATTGTATTTTTGAGGATAAATATGGAACAAGGCATTACATCACTTTAGATGAATCATTTGAATTTGAGAGAGTAAATATCGTAAAAAAAGAGATCAACTTACCATCTGAAATTAGTATAAAAAAAGACCATTTAGAGTATAATGTATCTCAGATAAGACAATCTCTGGAATATGCAAATAGAAATCTGCATTTTGTTGAAACTGAATTAATAAAAAGAAAAGAACTTGAAGCACTAAGGGAATTAGAATCGCTTCAAGTTCCAACATACAGCTCCAACAAAGGAGATGAATACTTTTGAAATATAGTAATCTACCAATAAAGGATTCTGTACAGAACTTTCTACTGTGTGATATATGCCTAAAAATCAAGAATCGTTCTAAAAAATTTACTAGTAAACATGCTATGAAATGGCATCTTACACACGAACATGGAGATGTGCAAAAATGAAAATATTTAGAGATATCTTACATGGAAATAAAAAAATTATTGCAGATTCAAAATTCTGTAAAAATTATCTTTATCGTAATTTTGAAAATGGAATAAACTATGTCGTATTAAAATCAAAAAGTACACAGTGTATCATATGTAAACAATCATTTTCATCTCTTAGTTCATATGTATTACACCTCAGATTATACAAAAAACACGTCATAGAATTTCTATTTCAACGTATGTTAACATCAAAGGACAATGAAGTCAATCATGAATGATACAAAAAATGAGCAAGTGTATTGTATAAAACATAATCAAGGTGCTTTCAACAAGGATCAAAAATTACAGAAGGAACATGAAAAAAATACAAAAGAAAAATGTAGATTTGCAAAATACAATCCAAAAAAACATAATCCAAATTATGAAGAATCTGAAATTATCAATGGTAATGATGGTGAAAATCTAAAGGATTCAAAGAGAGTTTATGATTTTGCACAAGATAAAATAATAAAAAAGATTAGAAGTGCAGGAGACCATAACCGAGTCTATGCACTAGTTAAAGTAAACAGTCATTACAAAACAATAGAGTTAGGCTCTTGGGATTCTGTACAATGGATAAAATCAATTTATGAATCTGCAACAGGTGAATTTTATAGTGATGAACTATACAAAACGGCATTATCTGTAATTGTATCTCATGCAATAACTGATGAAATAAAGATTGAAGAAATTTACAGTAGAATTGCTTTTGTTAAAGATGAAATATTTTATGATCTTTGTAATGATAGTTATGAGTTAGTAAAAATTACAAAAAATGGCCATAGTATAATCCAAATTAATGAAAATGCCCCCATATTCAGGCGTAAATCAAGCCCATTATCACAAGTAATTCCAAAAAAATCAAGGTTCAAGAATCCTTTAGATGAATTCTGTAATTTGTTGAAAATTCAACAACAGTATAGGCAATTATTCAAAGTTCACCTGGTATCGTTATTTTTAGAATCATATCCAATACCCATAATGGTTTTTCATGGAGAGCAAGGCAGTGCAAAAAGTACGATAACTAGTACAATTAAAAAAATTGTAGACCCAAGTCCTGAAAATCTGGCAAGTATGCCAAAGAAGATTGATGACTTGAATATTCATCTATACAATAGGTATATTTCAAATTTCGATAACATATCTTACTTTGATCAAGAAGTTAGTGATAACTTGTGTCGTGCAATAACAGGTCATACACATATCAAACGAGAATTGTATCAAGATTCAAAAGAAGTCATTCTATCCATTCAAACCAGAATTATCCTAAATGGGATCTCTCCAAATATTGAATTTCCAGATTTAATGCAGAGATCAATATTTTATGAAACAAGATACATTCCAAAAGAAGAAAGGTTAACTGAAGAAGAATTCAATAAAAAAATAAACTTGTTAATTCCAAGTTTGTTAAATCAAATTTTCAATACTCTATCTAACACATTGTCAATTTTTGATACTGTGAAACCTAAAATAACAACTAAAGAGAGAATGGCAGATTTTACAGTTTTTGGAGAATGTATCTCTAGAAGTTTAGGTTTTGATGATTTTACATTTCTTGAGACATACAAACACAATTTAGATTCTAATTCTTTAGGTGCTAGTGAATCATGGCCCATAATTGATATTGTGTTAGATATTTTCAAAAATAAGAAAACTCCTTTTGAGATTACCATTGATGAATTATACAATAACTGTATATCTATTGCAGATAGTAAAGATCTAGATAGAAAATCAAAATATGCAAAATTTCCAAAAACAAAATCTAAACTCTCAACTGATTTAACTAGATTTTCTGAGCCTTTTAGAAACTCAGGATATCAACTTTTGATTTCTAGATATCAATCAAGAGATAACAAATTCAAACGTGGTACGTCAATTCTCAAAGTCTCTTCTACTACACCTATTCAATCAAAAATAGAAAGTAAGAAAGTAGACGTGTCAAGCGTTCCACCGTGTCAGAGAGAAATTCAGTCACGAAATAGTTCCAAAACTGACACGTCTAAGAAAATTGGTAGACGTTCCACCGTGTCAGAGAATACTCAGTCACGGAATAGTTCCAAAACTGACACGTCTACTGACACTGACACGTCTAAGAAAAACAAGGTATCCGTGTCAAAAAATGACAAATCTGGGCATAAAAACAGTGATTGGAACGCTGACACGTCTGACACGTCTACTTTACCTACCCAAAGAGAAACTCTAAAAAAATCTAAATCAGACACAAAAAAGAAAACAAAATCAGAAAAAAATAATTCTAAAAATTACACTCATTTCAAATGTTTGACTTGTCATGCAGGTGAATTTCTAATTGATTCTAAAGGTTTTAACCGTGAAAGTATTTTGGAATTTCATAAAAAACAAGGTCATTCCATCCAGTATCTCAATCAAAAAGATGAGGAAAAATCTTGAAGATGGATATAGAATATGGTCTAGACTATATTCTAAACCATTTTAAAGAATCATTTCCAAGAACCATTTCAACTTTAGAGACTGAAAATAAACAAGTTCAAGTTTTTTCTAAAAAGGAAGCATTAGAATATTTTAGAAAATCAAACGGAATTGATTGTAGAATTTCAGCGTTTGGAATTTATGAGATAGAACAAGAAAAGCCAAATTTAATTTTTGTAGATCTAGATGATAAAACAGCCGTACATGAAACATTAGCACTATTTCACAAAGAAATTAACGGAATTCCACTAGTATTAAACACGGGTAATGGTTATGCAATTATTCAACCAATACAAATTATTTCATTCTCAAATGTCACATTAAAACAAAAAAGAATATTTGATACATCAAAAAAATTCTTGCAATTTGCAGAAAGATATCTTACAAATTTTAAATGTGATACTGGTAATCATCCAAGTTTAAAATCATGTATGATTAGAGTGCCATATTCTTATAACAAAAAATGTTTATTGAAAGGAAGTCCTAGAGAAGGATCCAAAGTGACAATACATTCTGAATGGAACGGTATAAGATGCAGAGTTAATAATCTTCCATTCTTACAACATTTACAAAAATTAGAACAATCACAGAATAAAAAACAAGGGAAAAATTTCATAAATAATGGTCAGATAAAATACATTGAAAATATTTTAAAAGTAAAAATCACCGACGGTAAAAAAAGAATATTTGCGTTAGTTTTGTGCCCATATCTGGTAAATGTGAAAAAACTACCCTTACAAGAATGTGAAAATATACTAGTAAACTATTTTGGAAATTCAATATCTAGACAATCAATCAGATACAAACTAAACGAAGTTTACAAAAAAAGCATACTTCCATATTCGTTAAAAAATATGCAAAATAATGACTACGAATTATACAAAATAATTCAAGACTCATACAAATGATTAGTTTGTAATAACATGTTTTGGTCTATTTGATTTATTGACGGTTAATTCTATTTGATTTTTTATTTTTTCCTTTTCAATGTTAGAAGTACATTCAATATTTTCTAAATCTTGTTTCATCTTTCTCTGTTGTTCTTCAGATATTGTAGTGTACCATGTATCTACTATCTGGGTACTATCCCACCCTCCTGCATTAGCTATCATTTCAGATGACACACCAGAATTTTTTAACAATTGCGCAAAAGTGTGTCTTAAAAGATGACCAAACATGTTTTGAGCATATTCTTTTGTATTAGGATCAACATTAGATTCAATTCTAGAAAAATACTCTTTTAATTTTGGAATGATTTTATTTCTAATCCGTGTTAGTTCTCTTAAACTATCAAGATCTGTTTTCTGATTTTCAAACCATACAAATCTAGAATTATTCTTCTTGATTGATTTCCAAAGTAACAAAACTTGTCTAAGATCCTCAGGAGGATATTTTTTCATCCATTTCCCTTTCTGTTCTAGATGTTTTTGACCTCGCTTGGTTTTTGTCTCAAATTGTTCCAACCAAAAATTATTTTTATCTAGATTAATTCTATCCCAAGTCATTGAAGATATTGCACCACTCCTAGCACCAGTCCTAAGTCCAATACGAAACCACACGTATGATTCAAAATCTTTTTCATGTAACATCAACGATCCCATTTTTTCTATAGAATCAATATCTAAACACACACCTGCATGTACAGCATATCTATCATGTTCTGAACCAAGACCATATTGTTTACCCATACCAAATGCAAATATTATATCGTGACTTGAAAGGAAGTTCCTCATTGCAGAACGTCTAGAACCTGTTGTTTTATTGGGATGGATTGATTTGAAATGAATCATGTAATTTTTCCAAATTTCTACTGCCACTCGTTTTGATATAGTAATCTGTGCAGGTGTAACCTTTAGAGTATCACAAACAGATTTAATTTTATTTACCATCTGATGCATATTACCCATATCAACATCACGTAAAATACAATCATTAATCCATTTTTGAATCTCTGGGATATTAGCAAATTTATTTTTGGTTAAGATATCATATTCTTCTTTTTGTCTTTTTTCTAGTGTTTTTAATAACCTACCTCTTTGATTGAATTCTATCAATCCCTTTGATTCCATTTCAATTAGTATTCGTCGGGTTTGACGGGGTTGTTTTCCAATTCTTTTTGAAAGTTTACAGGTCTCAGTAATTTCTTCATTATCAATCAATCTTTTGACATAATCATGGAGTTCTTCTTTTGAGATCCTTTTCCCAAAAAGTCGTATTCCTCTTCCCACATTATGGCATTTTGAAGTCATTAGTTTAATTTTTAAAATTTCTTTTTGTGCTTGTATGTTATTGATTTTTGTCAATCTATGAAAAATGATGAAACTAAATTATACAGTAATAGATCCTAAAATTAGAACATATTACAAATCAAAAGAAAAAAGGTATTGTGGAAAAAAGTAAGAAAAAAATGTCAAATTAAAAAAAGATACAATTGTCGCGTATGAAATTCAACATAATTCAAATATCAATAGATTTGCATATACCTGAATTTATCTAATCTAGATTATACTTTGATCTAAAATAATTAGGTGTAATGATACTACCAAAATGTCAATTATACCACCCTATTTCAGATCATAAATCAATTACAAAATCATTTAGAATTATGATTTCATATGAAATGACCATGTAATTTATTTCTGAAATATTAAAATGAATGATGGTATGTGTTTACATTTCTTGAAAAACCAGGGGGATTTAATCATGTTTTATGAATTCATGAAAAAGTGTGATATTTTACACTGCTGTTGAATTATTAATTTTCATTCCTGAAAAAACCATAACTTCTCTTAATTCCTGAATGGATGCCTGAATGTTTGAATTAATCAGGTAATCACTAGTTTTCATGCCTGAATTAATGATTTAATTCAAGCCTGAAAAAAGACATATGATTTTTAAATTCATTTGTTCAAAATAACTTTGAACTCTTTTCTGAACAATTCATTTGCATTCGTTCAAAAACTCCAAAATCCTGAATAACTGAATTCACACGTGTAAAATAAATTCAAAACAGTTCATTTCACAAATTCACGCGTGCAAAAGTATCTTTTTTCACTCGTAAAAAAGAGATCATGTCATTTCAAAATTCATTTTTCAGAAATTAAATAATATTGAACTAATTCACTTGTAGATATCACTATAGATGATTGTTCATTAATTGTTATAATTCATTTACAATGAGTTCATTTTCACTCATAGAAATTAGTTCAGAATGAATTAATTAGTTCAGAATGAATTTTTATGAGTAAAAACAAGAGTTCATTTTGATATTTTTGTGAGTGAAAAAAACACTATGTTCAGTTACATTGTAAATTGAACTAGTGAACTAATTTTTGAATCAATGAACTAATAAAATCAGAAAACAGATTTTAGGCTTTAAAAAAACAGATAAACCTAATGGTAACTTCAAAAGAACTACCGCCAGATTTTGCAAAAGGTTTTGCTGTAAAAAATATAGATCTTGTAAGAACATATTTGAATAATCTAAATTTACGAAAATATAATCTAGATAGAGAAACTGCCATAATTTCATTAGAAGAATTGAAACTTAGAGTGCTGGGTGAATCTACACCATTAACTCATTATAGACAATCAGATATGCATTGGGTACTTGCAGTACAACAGATAATTCTTTACCAAGAGAATATTTCATCCAAATTAAGATCTTTTTGGTTATCTCATAATGAAATGGCAGATTTAGCAGTATCACAAAACAAAAAATTTCAACCCCAGCAATTTTTTGATAAAAATCATAAAAAAATAAATGATGTGGATAAACGATATCAGGATTTAGTTCATATTATTTCCAAAGATAAAACAGATGATGTAAAAAGAGCATATTCTTTATTTTATATTCATATTTTAAAAACTGAAATGATTGAATTTTCATTTTTAGGACAATTTAAGGAAATTTTAAAAAAATTCAATTTAATTCAAAAATATGATCCTGAAGATATTTTCTCTGTAACTAATAAAATACGTAAAGGAAATGAATGGAGAACTGATGCTCGAGCAATCCGAGACGCTTTAAGTCATAACAAATACACACTTGAAGTCCATGACTCTTCTTGGAATATTACATTTAACAACCATGATGAAGGGTATGATTTCAATAAGACTTTTACAAATTCAGAATTTTACAAATACATGAATGATACAGATTTGATATATCGAGGAAGTATGATGTTACTTAGAGCATTTACATCCATGATTTTGATTAAACAACATTGTATTGAAGAGAAAGAACATACTTCATAATTAACTATGCATTATTTTCTTTTTCTGTTATTGCTTTTAGAAAATTAACATATTCTTGCAAGTTTACATTTTCCTTTTCCCTGGTAATTTTAAATTTAAGCATATCATCTATACATTTGATTATTTGTAATCTTTTTTTTGCGGGCATATTGTCAAATAGTGAACTATGCACAATTACAATTTTTTCAATCATTCTTGATCTATTGTTGTATATTTTAGGTATGAAAAATATTATGAATACTAAACCTGCTACTAAATACACCAACAATCCAACGATAATACCTGACTGTAATCCTGAATTATCCAACATGAAACTAATACCTGTCATTATGACCACTGGGATTATCAACACGTAACTAACAAGTTGTTTTAACGGTATTTGCCAATGTTTTATGTATAGGATAAGTTGATTTGAAAATGTCATTTCTTATTTTTTCTTTCGTCCATATACTGAATCATGAAATAATTTAAAATTGGTTTGTTATAAGTTAAAATTTCATTCTGGTTTTATTCTAGCAATCTTGATAATTGATAAGGTTGAATTTTCAACTATGTCACTTTTATACCTAAAAATGTCATAGTTGACTTTCCAATCTCTTTAAGTGTATTTATGATATTTAGAAAATTGTGAAAAAGAATGAATAACATACCACTTGAAGATATAATTGAAATTAACGAGGGCATTATCAATGAATGGTTGGATGTAAATCCACAGGCTCATGACCGTGTAGGGGTAAACAAAAACAGACTTCAAGAGGTGTTAGATATTGTCAATAAACAGAATAGTCCAATGTTGAAAGCAGTGTATTTAATGGCAGGAATTGCATGGGCTCAGCCATTTCATGAAGGAAACAAAAGAACAGGCTCAATCGTTGCAGATACATTTTTGAGAATGAATGGTTTCAAGTTAGTAATCACTGAAGAAGACATAGAGTATCACCGGTCTTTACTTTTTGAAATTCAGGAAGAAAGAGGTAAACTTAATGACGATGTATTATCTAAAATAATGCTATATGTTGCAAAGAGGATCGTAAAAGTATGAATGAAGATATTGATAAAATAATAAATCAGAGTATGCAGGAAAACAAAAAACTATTGGACACACTTGGTGCTGAGAAACCTGTCAAACTGCTAAAAAATCCTGATAATGATTTACTTTCAATGTTAGCAGATTTGATGCCAAAATCAACCGAAGGGAAATTAGCGGTAGCCGGAGGTATTGCAATACTTGCAGGAATATTGATTCTTAGTAAAAGATGAATAAAAAACCAATCAATAATTATTCACACGAATAATTTTTACATCTGACATTACCACGGTATTTTAAGAAGTTATGTGGAATTTGTCATGTCATTTTAATTTTCATCCAATTGAATATTCATCAAATTAAGAACATATTCTATTGACTCAATTAATTTATTCTTGTTTTCTTTATTTTTTGTAAATATGCTTACGTTGTATTTTTCATTTTGATAACATTCCAGATGTTCCACATTTCTCTCAATTCTTTCATAAATATCTGGATCCATAATATCATTGTTTAGAGATAGTATTGATTTTAAATTATGAATACCTTGATTCATATTTTTAATATCGGTACTAATGTACAGTTTATCCTCATGAGAAGCCTTTTCAAGTAAATTAATACGGCATTGATCTATTCGTGGCATTCTACTAACAATAAATTCAAGTTCGCTTTTACATTGGGCATATACAAAATATCTTTTCTTTTTTCCACGTTCTTCATTTATTTTTAAAATTCCTTCTATTTTTGTAACAGCACTATTAATTTTCCTTGCATTTGTTTGTATATCATCTAATGCTTTTCCTACTATTTCCTCTGATTTTTTTGTTCTTTCTTGTACTATAATTGCAATTGAAATTCCTACTGCAACCTCAACTATCAAAAATGAAGTATTTGAATAAATTTGAATGTCTATAATTCCAAATATGTGAATCAATGACAGAATTGCTTCTATCAACATTGTAAGATATGTCACAATAAACATTCTAGAAGTGAGGTATTTCTTATCAAACTTTTTTTTGTTATTATCTTTCTTCATTTCTATAATATTTCCTTAATACACTAATGTAATAATTACTCGAATTAAAAAAGACCAATTGTTGTAAGTTAAATTTTAACATTACAACATGCTCCTAATTCAGAAGTTTAAAAAATAAATAATTTTTTAAAGAAAATCTCGTTGATCATATTGATAATCAGGTATTTTATCAAAAATTAATTGGTAATTTTCAGGTAAATTTCTTAAAATAACTCCAAAATCATCTAGGATATCAGCTACAACAATTTCTAAAAAATTGTCATCTTTAATCTTCATCATTAATCGATTTGGACTATATCGGAACATGTTCAAACTTGCACCTTTGTGTACACTTCTATTGTTTCTGAAATTAGGAGGCCCATAAAGAGGATAACAAGCAATACCCATAATATTTTCCCCTTCACGCATTATAGAATCTATTTTAAAATCATGAAAATTATCAGACATACATGCTAAAACTTTAAAGAATTATTAAATTTTTTTAAAATCTAGTTTTGTAGTTTTAGTAAGATAATCAATTTCATTTTTTGTTGGAAATACACGAATAACTTGATTATGATTTCCCATTTTTTTATTTCCATAATCCCAATACAGATCAATATCTATTGTAAAATTTTTTAATTCATGTAGAATAAATTTAATAGTAAACTCTTGACAATCTGTAGGTACTAAATCCATACATGTTTTGATTGGATCTATTAACATATGTTTAATTTCTTTAAGTTTCCAATCGGCTCTTAGATTTTGAGCAACCATCTTACCTGTATTTTTAACATTGAATATCATTTCAACTTGTAACGAAGCAGGTCTGTAACGATTGTAATAAAGTTGAATATCTTTTGCGTTTATACGCTCCCCCACTGGAGAAAAATAGCCCATAATTTGATAGTCAAAAATCACAATAGGTCTTAATTCTATAGTATTTCGTGAGTCAGTTTGGTGAAAAATTTTGATTAGATGTTTTTGATTAAGAATTCCAAAGATTATGGTGGCCAATATCAAACCAAAAAATAATACAATATTTGTCCATTCATAAAATTCGCTCAATGTTATTTGAAAAACTAAATTTACTTAAAAATGCATTCAATACAAATCAAAGCAAAGTGTATTTATTAGATGCTAGTATTTTTTCATAAATTTCTAGTACTTCTGATGTAAACCATGTAAAATGTCTCCAATCTGCAAACTTAATGTAACCTTGTCCTTTCTTTGTTTCAAACTTACATCCTTTGTAGATGTATGGTCCAAAATCATCTTTTATCTTTGTTCCAACATGTAATGTATTTCTTACATAATGATACGTCTTTAACAATGGTTGATAATTATTTGTTGTAATTGTAAAGAAATTCATGATTGTATTATATCTCTTAAGAATGGGTGTGTTTTTACTAAAAATTATTTCGTGTTCTTTTGCAATAATCCCTAACAACGTTTCTAAATTAAATTGCATTATTGTTATGAATGATTTGCGCATATTGAAATCTGTACGCTGAACAAACAACTCAACATGTCGTATCCTCCCAACATTGGCCGGATTCACTAGTAATGCTCGCCCCATTGTTTCTAATGGGTATGTTATTTGTATCAGTCCTTTGAAATATTGCACATCATACATCATACCAGAAATTTCTAATTCAACATTATTGAGATTTCCATCATCAATAGATTTTGGAATCATTTTAAACAGTCTTTCATGTAATGAGTCTAGATTTTTGATTAGTTCATCTTTAGAAATATCTGTCATAGCATATCCAATAATTTAGATATTTTATTTGTAATATGATAATATCGAAATCCCAATTGCCATAGATGAAAAAATGATTGGAATGTATGATTTAACAAACTTTGGAATACGATTTTCTAAATGTTTTATCCCATTCGTAGTAATATCATATTGATCTCTCCAGTCAAGAAGTGGTCCCACATATCCGGGAAGGTGTACTAGAATGATGAATCCCTGATTTGTTAAATGTCTAATTACTGGCATTGATTCGTCATAATCTATATCTAAACTGGTACAAATTTCTTTTGCTTTTTTAGTCTGATTTTTTCGAATTTCCTTTAAAATTTTTATTTCATTTTTCAAGTGTATTATTGAAAAAACATCGGGCATGTATATATTCATAAATATTTGTACCTAAAATTTCCCAAGCCTTTAAAAAAATAATTCGTTAGAAAGATAAGCAATTAAGATAATTTTTCATTAGTGAAAATTTCTAAAATCATTCTATATAATGAACCCACAGTTCCTGAAATCCAAATAGAGAAAATAAAACAATTCATCATAGATACGTTTCAAATCAAAGTAGAGGTAAAAGACAACTTTTTTGAAAATTTAGACGATAAAACATTTGAAAACATAGCATCAACACAAATTTTTGATTTAAAAAAACAATTTAAAAAACACATTCCAACACAAGAAGAAATTCAAATTGAAAAAGAGAATCAAGACACATCTGAAAAAGAGATCATGACTTTGTATGATGGATTTGAATTACAAAATATCATTGCAGAAAATATTTCAAACACAGGTAATACATTTCACATAGTTTTTACAAACAAGATTACTGCGACATTTGATAATGACGATTTTAGATATCATGCCAGAGCATTAATCAGTTCAAACCCTTCAATAATTTCAACAACTGGAATCATAGAGGCTCCTGCAAAACCTAAACAATACTATTTAGATTTAATGGCAAATTTTTCAGAAAAGAAGATAGAAGAGATTAAAGAAAAATACAAAGGAAAATTTTTAGAATATCATGATTTAAGATTAAATGACATTGTAGAAGGGTATGTGTTACAAGATATCATGTATTATACTACAGGGGAGGCATTTTGTGAAAATAAAGAATGCAGATTATTCAATGCCCATTGGCAAAAAGATTTGTTTTACTCACAAGTTGAAAACAAGAGGTTTTGTGAAAAACATCAAGAGATTGTCAATCAATCTAGACTGGATTAATAGTATAACAAATTTTAGTATAAGACTATTTCAACAGTGTCGATTCAAATTTATCCAATACAATTTTTTGTATTTCAAAAACTATCTTTCTTACGAATATTATCTCTTTGACGTTTATCATCATGTTTAGGTAATTCACCTTCTAATTTTCTACACAACTCATCAGCAATTTTGAGAATATCCCAACCATCATCAGTATAGATTAGAACGTCTTTGGATGTTCTAACAGTAGCTGTAACATCATAGTGAGTTCTTGTACCTTCTGTATTTTGAGTTTCTACGGAAATTTTTGCCTCAAGAAGATTTGGAAGTATGTGTTGAACTTTTTCTAAAGCAGATCCAAATTTTGACATAAGAATTTCATTAGCAGAGTCATCTTTTGCCAAACCAATTACATATAATGGAATACTATCAGCCATGATTGATCTGATAAATTTAGGATTAAAAACCAACACAGTGTTTATCAAATATGGTTTTAAACATTGAAAATCAACTCGGATAATCATTATTATCCTTAAAATTCAAAGTAAATCACCATAGAACATGGTAATTAAAACAAAGAAAATTTTAGCTCCACTTGATGGCTCAAAAAACTCTATTCGCGGTTTAGATATGGCCATTCACATTGCAAGACAATCTCACGGGACGATCATTGCATTATCTGTAAAATCAGTACCTGGGATATACGCACTTCACCCTCTAGGATTTTTAGATTTTAATTCTATGACTGAAGTAAAGAAATTACTTGCAGATGCAAAAGTTCGTGCAGCAAAAAAAGGAATTCAATTATCAGGTAAATCTCTTGCAGGTGATCCAGGATATGATATTGCAAGATTTGCAAATAATAAGAAAAATGAAATTGATTTGGTTGTGATTGGTGCTCGTGGAAGAGGCTCTGCAAAAGAAATTTTCTTGGGAAGTACATCGAATTACGTTTTACACAAATCAAAGAAACCAGTACTAATCGTAAAATAATATAAGAATTGTAATCACATGTCTGAATTAAAGCGCCACATGGGTCTGTTCCAACTCACAATGTATGGGACGGGTTTAATTCTCGGTGCAGGGATTTATGTTCTAATAGGTGAAGCTGCAGGTTTTGCAGGAAATGCGGTGTGGGTTTCATTTGCATTAGGATCTGTTGTTGCATTGTTTGCAGGATTTAGTTATGCAGAGTTATCATCAATATTTCCAAAAGCAGCTGCAGAATATGTTTTTATAAAAAATGCTTTCAAAAATAATTTTTTTGCGTTTATAATCGGATGGCTAACAGCAATTACATCCATAATTACAGCTGCAACAGTTGCATTAGGATTCGGAGGGTATTTTGCTGAATTTGTAAACATTCCAATAATTATTTCTGCAATTGGTTTGTTAGTGATTCTATCAATAGTGAATTTCATAGGAATTAGAGAATCTGCTTGGACAAATACTATTTTTACAATAATTGAAGCGTCAGGGTTAATACTAATCATCGTAATTGGTTTCACATTTGTCAGTCCAGAATCTATAGACTATACTGAAAGCCCATCAGGATTAACAGGAATTGCTATTGCATTTGTATTGATATTTTTTGCATTTATTGGGTTTGAAGATATGGCAAATATTGCAGAGGAAGTAAAAAAACCAAGAAAGACACCCCCCAAGGCAATAATTTTGTCAGTTTTGATAGCAGGTATAATGTACATTCTAGTTTCTTTAGCAGTAGTTCGAGTTGTGAATTGGGAGGAACTTGTCAATTCAGCTGCACCATTATCATTAGTAGCAGAAAGAGGTCTGGGTTCAGAGGCACACATCATACTTTCATCCATAGCTCTGTTTGCCATAACCAATACAGTTTTGATCACACTTGTTGCAGGTTCTAGAATTTTTTATGGTATGGCAAAAGAAAAAGCATTCCCATCAATTCTAGAAAAAATTCATTTTAAAACAAAAACACCATGGATAGCCGTAATCGTAATCATGATAATTTCCATATCTTTTACATTTATTGGAGATATTGTAATTATTGCAAACATTACAGTTTTTGCAATTGTGATTACTTTTGCTGCGGTGAATTTAGCAGTAATTGTTTTACGTTACACACAACCAGATATTGAACGAAAATTCAAAGTTCCCATCAATATTGGGAAATTTCCAATTCTCCCATTACTAGGATTAATAATTTCGGTGTACATGGCATTCCAGTTTGAAATAGAAGTGGTACTTGCAGGAGTAGCAATTATCGGAGTTGGGATCATATTCTATGTTTTAAAAAATAAACAAAAAAGAATAGAATCTAAATAATTAAAAAAGATATTCACTTAAATTATTGAAATTAAGACCAATAACATCATGATGGCAGGAGGAGGAGATGCAGGTTCAGCAGTTCTCGAAACTAGAGATGATGAAATCAAAATAACAGATAAAACAAAAACAAAGTATGATGTAGTTATTATCGGTGCAGGACCATCAGGGTACACTGCAGGGATTTATTGTGCCAGAGCAGGTTATGACACTTTAATTTTATCAGGATTACTTCCAGGAGGACAACTGGTCAACACAACAGAAGTGGAAAACTATCCGGGATTTGAGAATGGGATAATGGGTCCTGATTTGATGATTGATATGAGAAAGCAATCACAAAGAATGGGAACTACAATTATTGATGATGTAGTAGTGGATGTAGATTTTAGACGTAAACCTTACAAAGTTCTAACAGCATCAGAAGAGTTCGAAGGTCGTGCAGTAATTATTGCAACAGGCGCCAATCCAAGAAAACTAGGAGTAGAAGGCGAAGAAACGTTCAGCGGAAAAGGTGTATCATATTGTGCAACATGTGACGGTCCATTTTTTAGAAATCAAGAAATTGTTGTTGTAGGTGGAGGGGATTCTGCAATTGAAGAAGCAACATTTCTTACAAAATTTGCATCAAACGTACATCTAGTTCATAGAAGAGGAGAATTACGTGCAAGTAAAATCATGCAAGAGCGAGCATTTAACAACGAAAAAATAAAATTCCATTTTGATTCTGCAGTTACTGAAATTAAAGGAGACCAAAAAATACAACAAGCAGTTCTAAAAAATCTAAAAACAAACGAAGAAACAACACTGGATGCAGGAGGTTTGTTTGTAGCAATTGGACATGTGCCAAACACACAACTGTTCAAAGGTCAAATTGATTTAGACAATGAAGGCTATATCGTATTAAAAAATAAAACTCACACCAACATGGAAGGAATTTTTGCTGCAGGGGATGTACATGATAGAAGTTATCGACAAGCAATTACAGCTGCAGCCTTTGGGTGTATGTCAGCAATTGATGTAGATAAATATCTCACTGAAACTGCAGATAAACAGTAATGAAAAATGCTCAATGCAAAAAATGCTTGAATAAATTTCAGCAGAAAGACATCTACACCATTCAACAATTTCAATACAGGAAATTACCTTCATACGAATGGTCTGTAAAATATTTTAAAAAATCAGGAATTACAGAGTGGGATTCATTCTGTGAGGCATGCATGTTAGAATATTCAAAAGAATCTGAGAAAAAATGGAATGAATCAAAAATCTAAACTCTTTATTGTGAGAGAGATAACTGAAGAATATTGAGTCAAGATCCAGAAAATCTAAAAAAATCAGCCAAAGAACACAGCGATAAACTAGCTAAATTAGGAATGGAGTTAGGAGAAATTCAATTTAGTTATAAAATTGAAGAGAAAGTAACTAAAGAATATTGGAATCAAAGGATGGAAGATTTTAAAAAATACAATGAAAAAGGTTTGGAATATTATAATCAAGTTCATGCCATGATGAATTTAGTAAACAAAGAAGAAGCACAGATATTTCTTTTACGTGTTAGTAAATTCAGACAATTAAGCACAACACTATCAGAGACCATGGAGAAAATTAAAGACAATCCAACAATAATTGATTCTAAAGATAGACAACAAAGTCTATGGAGTAGAGAAATTAAAAGTCAAATTACAGAGCAAAGTAACGAATGTTTACGACATGAAATGGACATGAATGGATCGTTTAGAGAATTTTATGAAAAACATTTGAAAAGTATTCTCGAATAACTAGTATGCCAATTCAGACATGTGTTTTGCATCTTTAAGACAATTATCAAATTCTTCTTCAGCCATTACATTTTGTGCAGCATAAACACTTTTGAATTTACGTCCATCATCAGCAAAAATTCCCACAACACATGCATCTCCTTCAATAGGATATTTTTTCATGCATGCATACACTGCGGCAGATGATGGGCTGATCAAGAGTTTATCTTTAGCGAACACTTCTTTTACAACAGAAAATGCCTCATCATTGTTAGCAGACACCCAATCATCTACGACATTTTCTCTCTTTAAAAATAAATCAGGTTTTGCAGATTCTTCAAAATTTCTCCATCCTTGAATTAAGTGGTTTTGTTGTGGTTGACATCCAATAATTTTAACATCAGGATTTTTTTCTTTTAGATATGCACCTATTCCCGTAATAGTGCCTCCAGTACCAACACCAGTAAAGAAATGAGTTACTTTACCATCAGTTTGTTTCCAAATTTCAGGACCAGTTCCAACATAGTGGCCTTTGAAATTAGCTTCATTGGCATACTGATTTGGAGAATAATATGTGTCAGGTCTAGATGATGCAATGGATGTGGCAAGGGCAATACTTTGATCAGTTCCTGCACCTACTTTGGGACATAAATCATCACTAGTCTCAAACACTTTAGCCCCTAGATTTCTTATGATATCTTTAGTTTCATTACTTACTTTTTCAGGAATAACAATCTCTACTTTGTAACCCAAGATATTTGCAATTCCAGTTAAGGCAATTCCTGTATTACCCGAAGTTGGTTCAATGATGATGCTTTTTCCTTTTGTTAAAATTCCTTTTTCTTCACCATCTTTAATCATGTAATATGCAGCTCTATCTTTGACAGAACCAAATGGGTTATGACCTTCTAATTTTGCAAAATATTCTATAGTGTCATGAGAAAGAGAGTCTAAATGTACGAGAGGAGTATTACCCACACGATTCAAAACATCTGTATCAGTAACAGTAGTCATTATGAGGTTATTTCACCTTTTTAATTTTAAATGTAATAGTTTCACCGGCTTTGGACATGTCTAATAATTCATGACCACTTCGATTAACCCATCTCGAAAGATCATCTTCAGCTGCTGGATCATCAGCAGACACAATAATGATTTCACCTACCTGCATTCTTTCAACTTCAATTTTTGTTCTAAATACAGGTTCAGGACAAAATAATCCTGTTGCATCTAATTTTTTTTCAGTAGATTCAGACATTACTAATTCCTAAAGGCCGAATTGTCATATTAAAAGCTATTCGAGTTTATCTAGATTATTTCACTTTAGAATAAAGTTTTGAAAATATTATCTAAAAAGATCTTCATGTTCAGGGCGAATTAATTCATCAATAGTGTGGTCTTCAGCCTTAAATGAATAGTCTCGAATTAGTGCAAATGGGCATTTCAAAGATTTACCCATAACTAATTCAGAAGCAGATGAAAGTTCATCAGCAATAGCAATTGCAGTCACCCGTAAAATTTTATTAAAAGAATCCAAAGTTCCCTCATAATCTAAAATTGGATTTAAACCAGATACTCCAATTGCATGATTAGTTTGTCCCATTCTAAAAGGCCTACCAAAAGTATCAGAAATAATTACTGCAATATTTTTATTTGATTTCTCAAAAATTTTCTGTTGAATTCTTTGTGCAGAAATATCAGAATTTACAGGTAACAAAGTTGCATATCCTTCTTGTATGTTGCTTTCATCGATTCCAGCATTTGCACAAATAAAACCTTGATTTGTTTCAACAATCAAAATTCCATTCTTCATTCTTACAATTCGTTTTGATTCAGATAAAATTAGTTCAATAATTTTAGGATCTTTTTGATACTGGGAACCAATACCCTCAGCTAACAAGGAAGGCGTTACAGTTGACAAATCTATCAAACGTCCTTCTTGTTTAGAGATTATTTTTTGTGCAATTACTAGAATGTCCCCATCGTTTAGTTTTTCAGATTTTAGAATAATATCAGAAAGATCATCAGAAGGATCTATTTCTTTTTCAATATGAATAGGGATAATTTGCAAGTAACGTATCTCAAGTAGAGGACTAAAAAATTGTTTATGCAGGGGTTGCAGCTTTTAATTCAAGTTTGTAGTGTTTATTTATAATATCAATAATTTTAGAGAGATCTTTTTCTTCCAGAGTTGTAGTAGCCAAGTCTTTTACAATATCTTGGGCACGATATGCAATTCCCAATCCACAAACATCAAATAATTTTATGTCATTTGCACCATCTACCACACAAATTATGTCTTCTTTTTTCTCACCCCATTCTTCAATTTTTATTCTTGCAGATGTTGATTTATCAGAATCAACATTAATTGTGACACCATCTAGTTTACCATCTTTGAAAATTAATTCATTACAAAAAACATAGTCAAGATCTAATTCTTTTTTCAATCTATGCATCATCAAGGAGAAACCACCAGATACTGCCATAATTTTCCAGCCTGCGGCTTTTAATGCTCTACATGCCTCTTTTGCACCAGTCATGATAGATAATGCATCAGATACTTCCTGACAAATTTTTTCATCAAGGCCTTTCAAAGCTTCAACTCTAGTACGTAATCCTTCTTCCCAGTTAATTTTTCCTTGAATTCCTTGTTTTGTAATTTCCCAAATTTCAGCTTCTTTGTTGAGTTTTTCTGCAAGAATAGGGAGATATTCTTCATCATACAAAACGCCTTCGACATCAAAAATAGCTAACAATAGTTTTCTGATTTGGAAAAAAATCGCTAATTATATTAAAGTTTAAACTTTTTCAGATCTAAAAAACGCTAGTAATAAATCACCGAGTATATCTTACAAAGTATGGCAGACGAGCTAGAACGCAAATATGATGTAAAAATTGAATCAACCGAAGAAAAAGTAAAATTCCCTGCCGAACTCAAAGAAAAGCTAAAAGACTTGGGTTTAATGGACGATAAAGGAAAATTGAAACTCAAAGGAGTTAGTCCAAAAATGCTCAAAAGAATGAAACAAGAATTTGTAAAATGTCCAGTTTTAAAAGAAGATATTCAGTTTGTTCAGTGTTTTGTATGTCCGAATTTCCAAAGTAGAGTCATGGGCAAAGTATTGTGTAAAGGCGACCCAATCAAATAACAAAGTAATTTTAAATAAAATCCATCACGAAAGGCTCATTAGTTAAATTAATTCAATGAATTTTAGTTTGAGTAAAGAAGACGTAGGGATTACAGTTTCAAAGAATGATGATTTCAGTGAATGGTATACACAAGTAGTTCTAAAGGCAAAACTAGCAGATTATGCCCCAGTGAAAGGATTAATCGTCCTCAGGCCAGATGGCTATTCAATTTGGGAATCACTAAGAAGTACATTTGACAAGAAATTTTCAAGAAACGGCATTAGAAACGGATTTCTACCAATACTAATTCCAGAATCACTGCTAGGTAAAGAACAAAAACATTTTGCAGGATTCAACCCAGAAGTATTTTGGGTAACTCATTCAGGAACTAATGAAATTGGGGATAGATTGGCATTAAGACCAACATCTGAGACATTAGCATATACTTTGTATTCAAAATGGATTCAAAGCTGGAGAGACTTACCATTAAAAATTAACTTTTGGAACACAGCATTGAGAGCAGAAATTAAAGCAACAAAACCATTTCTTAGGACTTCAGAATTCTTGTGGCAAGAAGGACATACTGTCCACAGCACTCAAGAAGAAGCAGAAAAAGAAGTAATGAAAATTTTAGATATTTACAAAAATACAGTAGAGGAAGAACTAGCAATTCCAGTAACAACAGGTAAAAAAAGTGAGAAAGAAAAATTTGTTGGAGCAGTATACACTACAACTATGGAGTCAATCATGCCAGATGGGAAAGCATTGCAGATGGGTACATCTCATTTCCTAGGTCAAAACTTTTCAAAACCATTTGAAGTTAAATTTGCAGATAAAGATAATGTAGAACATTTTGCATGGCAAACATCTTGGGGAGTATCTTGGAGATTGATTGGTGCCATGATCATGGCACATGGAGATGACAAAGGATTAGTCTTACCACCAAAAGTAGCCCCAATGCAAGTAGTAATTGTTCCAATTTACAGAAATGATGAAGGAAAAGAAATAGTTCTTCCAAAAGTAGAAGAAATCAAAAAGGAATTAGAGTCAAAAGATATCAGAGTACATGTAGATGAAAGAGAAGGGTTATCACCAGGCTACAAATTTAATGATTGGGAATTGAAAGGAGTTCCATTAAGAATAGAAATAGGTCCCAAAGATATTGAAAAAAATAGTATTGTAGTTGCAAAAAGATACAATCTTGAAAAAATTAGTTTAGGTTTTACAGAAATTGAAAAAATACCTACAATATTAGATGAAATTCAAGTAGAGATGTTAAAAAAATCCAAAGAAGAAGCCAAAAAGAACACATTAGAAATATCAGATTATTCTGATTTTAAATCAAAAATTGAGAAAGGTGGGTTCTTCAACTCACCATGGTGTGGAAAATTAGAGTGTGAAGAAAAAATTAAAGAAGAAACAGGAGCAGAAATCAGAGTCATACCATTTGGAAGTGAAAATATAAATCAAAAATGCATCTATTGCCAAGAACAAAGTGTTTCAATTCCAGTCTTTGCAAGAGGATACTAGAACTAATCAGACTAAACCTGATTGAAATGATATTGATTTATCCAATTATAGCCAACTCCTTATTTTGACGCCTCACAAAATACATTGAAACAAAAATTGCTGCAATATGTGCAAATGGAAGGGCCCACCAAATTCCAGACGCCCCAATTAATGGTGGGAATGCTAAAAGACCAATCAATACAAAAATAAAATTAAAAGATAGTGAAATCATCAAGGAAAGTTTTGGTTTACCAAGTGCAGTAAGATACCTGAACATAGCATGTTTACTCCAATAAAGAGATAAGAAATCCCATAGATACGAATTGCATTAAATGCCATAGCAGTCAACTCTTCATCACCGTTAGTGAATAGAGAAATAAAATAATCGCCAAATGTAAAGACTGCAGCATAATATACGGCGCCAACAATAATCGCTATTTTTATTGCTACTTTGAGCGTGTCCTTGAGTCTTTGAATTGATTTTGTTCCATACTGATAGCTAACCATAGGTTGTAATGCCATAGACAATCCATACACTATCATCAGCATAACCAAAGAAGTAAGTGAGATTATTGCAAATGCAGCAATGCCTATCTCTCCCAAATACTGAATTAAAGTTAAATTGAAAATTAAAACAACAACCCCCATAGACATTTCAGATAATCCTTCAGAAGATCCATTGTAAAGAATTTTTTTTACAACTGAAAAATCGAAAAGAGGTTTACCATACGATAATTGTACTCTTTTTCTCAAAAAGAAGATTATCAACAAAGCAGTACTTGGAATCATAGAAAGACCACTACCTAGAGCAGCAGAACCCAATCCCCAACCCCAAATTGCCAAGAAAACATAAGTCATCGGAATATTAATTCCAACAGAAACCATTGTAGTTTTAATTGGGAATGTTGAATCACCTTCATTTCTTATGAAAAATTGTAAAACAATTCCAACAATATACAATGGAAAAAATAATGCAAGAGTTGAAAAATAATCTCTAGTCCCATCAAAAAGAATATCAGTTGCACCTAATAATCGCGCAATATCGTTAGCAAAAATAATTGTAGTAACAGATAAAATAATTGAAAAAGTTGTTGCAAGGATTAATGAAAGATTAAACACCTGATTTGCATCCTTGATTCTATTTTCACCAAGATATTTTCCAACGATTGCAGATCCGCCTGCTGCAATAACTAACCCTAAAGCAACAATAATGCTAAACATAGGAAAGACTAGGTTGAATGAAGCTAATCCTTCATAACCGATATACTGTCCAATTAAAATCCCATCAACCAAATAGGTACTAATCATAAGAAGACTAGTCAGAATTGAAGGTATTGCAAATTTGATGAAAACACTAGAAACTTTTCCATTTGCAAATAATTCATCAACCATTCTCTTGTTCTCAAAACCAGCTACTCTTAAAGCATATTTTTTAAGATGAAAATTTTAGAGACATCACAAATTAGACAATTTACCTTACGAGAATTTTATTGTACATCCCACCATTTTGCATCATCAGGTATGATGCAGGATATAGGTAACTCTCTTTCAAGACCTAACTCACAAATAGTTGTTTAATAAATACAAAACAAATCATGACAACCAATGAAAATTGTAAAAACTGTTCACATTCAAAAGAAGAACATCAACTTTCACTTGGCAGAACAGGTGACGGGAATTTTTTAGCAGGAACTTCTATGCCTTCTGGAAAATTAGAATCAAATATTGTATGCAGTAAATGTTCATGTAAAAATTATATTCCAAAGATAGATTAAAAGATTACAAACAATTTCTGCGAGCCTAAAATCAGCCTTAAAATTTTATTGTTTAATTTAAGGCTATAATTATCTCATCCAGTATTCATTATCCCAAATAAGATATTCTTCAAAAATAATTATTCTTACAGTAAAAACACCAACAAACATAAAAATAGAAAAAAGGTTATTTTCCAATATTGACCACTAATCCAGAGTTACAGTCAGAGATTTCATTACTAGAGCAGTTTAAAGTGACACGCAGTAGAACATTAGAATTAGTAAAAACTTTAGAAACAGATGATTTTGTAGTTCAAACTGCATTTTTTATGAGTCCACCAAAATGGCACATAGGACATGTAAGTTGGATTTATGAAACAATAATGAGTAAGATTGATAAAAATTACGAGTTTTACTCTAAAGAATTTTCAGAATATCTAAATTCCTATTATCAACAATTTGGCGTACCTCACGACAAAGGTTTACGAGGAGTTGTTTCAAGACCAACAACTGATCAAATTTTTCAATATTTCAATACAATAAATCAAAGAGTTGAAAAATTTATTCAAACCCAAACTCTAAGTGAAGATGCAGTTAAGCTAATCATGACAGGATTTCATCATGAATGTCAACATCAAGAACTCTTAGTGTATGATTTACAACATTTACTTGCAGAACAATACATACCTGTAAAGAAAAATGAAATCATAAAACAAACAAGTATGGATAGAAAAATAATTCACATCAAGGGGGGATTATACACAGTGGGAAACAAAGGAGAAGAATTTTGTTACGACATTGAATTGCCGGAACACAAAGTTTACCTTAACGATTACAAAATAGATGAATTCCCAGTAACAAACAAACAATATCTAGAATTTATTGAAGATAGCGGATATGAGACTTACAAATATTGGTTATCAGACGGATGGGAAAAAGTCAAAGAAAATAAATGGAAATCCCCAATGTATTGGGAAAAAATTGAAGGTGAATGGCATACAAGAGACTTTTTAGGAATTAGAGAAATAAATCCAAACGAACCAGTATGTCATGTAAGTTTCTATGAAGCAGACGCATATTGCAAGTGGGCAGGTAAAAGACTTCCAACTGAAGATGAATGGGAAAAAGCTGCTTGTTGGAATGAAGACAAACAAGAGAAAACAGCATTCCCATGGGGAAATGAAAAGCCAACTAATGAAAAATGTAATTTGCTTGAATCATATCATTGGGGCTGTTCTGAAATAGGATCATATCCAAATGGAACTAGTCATTCAGGTTGTCAACAAATGATTGGAGATGTATGGGAATGGACATCATCAGAGTATATAGGGTATCCAGGATTCAAGTCAGGATTTGATGAATACAACGACAAATGGTTTACAAATCAAAAAATCTTGAGAGGAGGTTCCTTTGGAACACCAAAGATGTCAATTAGAGGAAGTTATAGAAATTTCTTCAGATTAGATGAAAGATGGTTGTTTTCAGGCTTTAGATGCGTTGAAAATATTTAGTTTTTTGAGACCAGAGTTAATGAGAAACGAGTATCGTCATCTAACCAAGTATGATTAATTTTGAATCCAGAACTTTCAAGAAGTGTTTTAATTTGTTCCAGAGTGTATTTGTGAGAGTATTCAGTATGAATTAATTCATTTTTTTCTAAATTTAATGAAAGGTTAGATTTTGAAATGATTACAGACTGATTGACTAGAGATTTCAAATACATTTCGATTCTTTGGTCTTCCTTATTGTAAGTAGAATAATGCGAGAAATTATTTAAATTAAAATCAGCATCAAGTTCATCATTTATTCTAGATAAAACATTGAGATTAAATTCTGCAGTCACACCCTGTGCATCATCATATGCAGATTCTAAAATTTGTGAGTCTTTTACCAAATCCAAACCAATTAAAAATAAATCCCCAGATTTCATTGTTGAATTTATTTTTTCTAAAAAAGTTTTACCATCAGAAGGAGAAAAATTACCAAAGCTAGAACCTAAAAATATGATTAGGTTATTTTTCTCATCATAGTTTTGTAAAAATTCCAATCCACCTTCATACGTATCAATAATTCCAGTGATTCTCAGATTATCATAATCTCGTAATAGTTGTTCTGAACTTTCAGCCAAAATTTCAGATATATCAATTGGTAGATATTCAGTAATCTGTTGTATTTTGGTAAATATATCAAGAAGTAATCGTGTTTTCACTGATGCACCACTACCAAGTTCAACTAATCTAAAGGAATCATCAATAAATGAAGGTAATTCAGTCTGTAAATTCTTTAATATTGAAATTTCAGTTCTCGTAGGATAGTATTCAGGAAGGGTACAAATTTTTTCAAATAACTCAGATCCTTTTTTATCATAAAAAAATTTAGGCGTGATAAATTTAGGAATCATGGTTAAGCTTGAAGATATTTCTTCAGCAAATGTTTTCTCAATTTTACTAGCATGTGGTTTGAAATACTGGAGTTTAGAATCTATAACATATTTTTTGTAATCAAGATTTTTTTGGACTGTCTCATTCAATTATTAATCCGCTTTTTATTTAACATAAATGCTTTATCCCAAATTTTACGCATGAAAGATATTTCTTGATATACTTCCTTATTCAACGATAAACATTGGATGAGATTCTAAGAGTAGAGCATTTGAAAAAATATTTTACAAAAAAAGGAATGTTTGGGAAAAAATCAGTGACTGTAAGAGCAACAGACGATGTATCATTTTCAATAAAAAAAGGCGAAGTTTTTGTTTTAGCTGGAGAATCAGGTTCTGGAAAATCAACCATTGCAAAATTAATTCTTAAATCAATAGAATCAGATTCTGGAAAAATATTTTTTGAAGATCACGAAATCGATGATGATAAAAAAAATGTAAACAAAATTAGAATGAATTGTCAAATGATACATCAAGACCCATACGACTCTATCAACCCTAGAATGAAAATTGGAGATATCATATCAGAACCTCTCGAAATTCACAAAGTTGGAAACAAAAAAGATAGAATCAAAAGAGTAATCGAAGCACTGCATGAAGTAAAATTAGAACCAGCTGAAGACATTGTAAAGAAATACCCTCACATGTTGTCAGGAGGACAAAGACAGAGAGTAGTGTTGGCAAGAGCTTTGGCAATAAAACCCAAGGTGATACTGGCAGATGAACCAGTTTCCATGTTAGATGTGTCAATCAGAGCTGAAATGTTAGAATTGATGCAAGAATTACAGAAAAAATACAATATTTCATTCATCTACATCACACATGACTTGGCAACTGCCAGATATTTTGGTCAAAGGATAGGAATTTTGTATATGGGGAAAATTGTAGAAATTGGACCAATTGATCAAGTGCTGGTAAACCCCAGACACCCATACACTCAAGCACTAATGGATGCTATTTCAGAGCCTAATCCAGATAATTTACACAAAGAAAGGAAAATCAGAATTAATGAGCCATTAGATATTGACGTGTATCAAGGATGCAGATTTCGAGCAAGATGTCCATATGCCATTGAAAAATGCACAGAAGATCCAACGTTAGAGGGAAATAATGAGAGTCACTATTCAGCTTGTTTTGTGAAACTAGACTAGGAAGTTTTCATTGAAGGGATTCGTTTATCTTTGTAAGTAACAACATGAGATACTCCGTTCTTTGGAAATACACCATAGATCAATTTTGCTTTCTGAATTACAGAATCTTTTAGAGAAACCATAATGAATTGACTTTCTTTAGAACGTTCTTCCAAAATTTTTGCCAATCTTTCGGAATTTGGTGCATCAAGGTGAGCATCAACTTCATCGAAGAGATAGAAAGGAGATGGCTTTAATTTTTGTAATGCTAGAACAAATACAATTGCAGCTAGTGTTTTTTCACCACCACTAATTGACGTAGATTCTCTTTTTGGTTTATTTGGGAATTGAATTAAATATGAAATTCCAGAATTGAATATATCATCTTCATTTTGTAATTCTAGCCATGCATTACCATTAGTCATTTTATTGAAAATTAAACGAATTTCTTTATCGACTGTATCAAATGCATCCAAGAATGTTTGTCGTTTATCTTTTTCAATATCTTCAATAAATTTAACAATAGAATTCCTTTCAGCTTCAAGAGAATTCTTTCTTGTGGACATTGAACGATACCCATAAGATACTTCAAGATACGTCTCAGGAGCTTTTGCATTTAATGCATTTAGAGAAGACAATTCAGTAGTTAACCCATGTACAATAGGTTCAACATCAAATGTTTCCATGTCTTTATCAAATCCAAATACAGATAGGATTTGTTGTAGCTTTGTCTCTTTTTCAACTAAATCTCGAAGATCACGGTTAAGAGAATCTGTTTGACGTTCAATGTTATTGATTTGTTTTGTTAATTCTTTATCTTGCTCAGTCAAAACTTTTAATTTATCATCAAATTCTTTGATATATCCAATAGATGAACCAGATGTAGAAATTAATTCTTGCTCTTGTTCTCTTAGTTGTACAAGTATTTCATTTTTAGATTTCTTTTGAATATCAAGTTCACTAATTTTGGTTTCTAATTCTTGTTGTTCTAATTTCAAAGAATCCTCTTCATCATGAAGGCGATTAGATTGAGATTTCTCCCTATTATCTTGAGTGTCCATAGTTGTAAGTTGTGATTCTTTATCACGATACTCATTCATAATTGTTGTATGTAATTTTTCAATATCTGTTTTTTTAAGATTAATTCTTTGTAACTCACTTGCAATTCTAGATTGCTCTCCACTTGCATAATTTTGCTCAACAATAGAAATTCGATCATTAAGAGACTCAATATGAGATTCACTAGTACTAATTTCTGATTCGATTAGATTATTTCTAATAGTTAAATCAGAAATTCGCTTTGTCAATTGTTCTTTCATGTTAAGAGTAGATGAAATTCTAGATTTTAAATTAGAATAATTTTCAGTTGCAGATGTTAAAGATTGTTCAGATAATGAAAGTCGATCAGTGTTGGATTGAATTGTATTATCCATTTTTTTAATTTCTTGTTTTCTGTTCAGCATTACTTTTTTGACTAAACTGATGGATTGGAATAAACCATCAATATCACTACTAAGAGAAATTAATTTTGTAAGTTTTGAGATTTTAGAATTATTATCAATTATGACAGTGCCACCCTTGGCTTCAAAGAATTCGCCACCAATAGTTACAGCCTTGTAACCAGATTGAGACAGATTGTATGCAGATTCTCTAGTCTCAGTGAGTAAAACATTCCCAAATAGGAAGGTTTTGAGCGCAGAATATGCAGGATCACACTTTACATGGTCAGATAAAACGCCCAATATTCCAGATTCTTTTGGAATAGTTAGTTTGAATATTGGAATTGCGTCAAGTGGAATAATTTTTAGTTTTGGAAGTTTTTTAGTTCTTGCAACTTCAGCAATACCAAGTAAGGTTGCAAAGTCTTTTACAACAATTGCTTTAATCCAATCAGAGCTTACTGCTAAAACAGAACGATCATATTTTTTATCCCATGAAATCATTTCATATACCAACCCTACAATTCCAAGACGTTCTGCATCTTCTTTTAACTTTGCAACAGTGTAATCCTCATGCATGAAACCTTTTACAGTTTTAATTTTTGATTCATAACGTGTTGCTTGTTGATCTGATTTTTCAATTATTTGTGCCCATTCATCCATATCATCTATAAGATTAGATTTTTTTGTTTGATATTTTTTAATTCTTGATTTTAATTCAAGGATTGAAGCATCGTTATTTTTTATTAAAGATTCCAATTGAGACTGTGCTGCACTTAATTCTTCAATTGCAGATTCTGTTTCAGATATCTTAGTAGAGTTAATCTCAATAATTTTTTTAGATTGTTCTTTTTCATGTTGTATTTTAGAAAATTTTAATTTTGCATTATTTAGTTGTGCAGTAAGCGTTTGAATTTTTTCATCGATTCCAGATTTTTTAGCAGCGGCTTCAGATTGTTCAGTTAAAACTTTTTGTCTTTGAGAATCTACCAATTCTAATTCTTTTCCAATACTATTTTTCTTTTCGTTTGTTTCTTGTATGGATTCTTTTATTTTTTGAATTTGAGTGCCAATATTATTTCTAGCATCATCAATAGAATCTAATTCCATTTTTAATTCAGGAATTCGTGTAGTTATTCTTTCAATTCTTTTTTGTGATGCAGATATCGCACTATTGTGAATTTCATATTGTTCCATTGCAGCAGCAATTTCAGTATCTAATGCAGATTTTGTTTGATTGTAACTATTAGCATCTCCCATCAATTTGGATTTCTCAGTTTCAAGGGATTCAATGTCAGTTCTTAGAAGAGTTCGCTCTTCATCGAATTTTGTTACTTCTGCAGTTAAAGTGTGCAAAGTGGTCTCTTTTGAGACCTTTTGACCCGTAATGACCTTCATTCTATTAGCGGCATCTATTGCCTTGTAGCGATTTAACTCGCGTTCTAAAATATCATGGCGTAGTTTTTGATTTCTTTCTTCTTCCAGTTCATCAATTCTCTTTTTGATTTCACCCATTTTGGCAAGAGCAATTTCTAATCGTCTGTCTGCTTCATCTAGTTGTTTTACAGATTCTTGTTTTTTATCATCAAAATAGGATAGACCGATTAAATCTTCAATTGTTTTTCTTTTTTCTTCGGAAGTAAATTCAGAGATTCTAGTTACAGTGCCTTGTTGTACAGCATTAAGTTGACCCAAACCGGCATTTGCCATATCAAGTAAATCAAGAATGTGACTTCGATTTGTTTTCTTTTTATTTAGATAGTATGTGTTTTCACCATTAGCATCCATTTCTCTTGTGATTTCAACAATATCAGAATCTACAGGAATTTTTCTATCAGAATTATCAAAGTGAACACTTGATCTTGCAAGCTTTGCTCCATGTCTTGCCCCTTCAACATCATGAATCAGAGATCGCAATTTATCAACTCTCAAAACTTTTGGTTTATTCTCACCCATTGCAAAAAGAATGGCATCCAAAATGTTACTTTTGCCAGAACCGTTTGGTCCAGAAATTGAAACTAGTCCCGGTTCAAATTGTACAGTAGTATTCTTAAATCCAAATGATTTGAAACCAAAGATCTCAACTTTTTTAACATGAACCAATGATAATCATTTCTCATTACGTAGGATAATCGATAGTTAACAAGTTTAGTTGACAGAATTGATTAATTTTTCTTGTTGTGTTATGATATTTTTCGTAGCGGTCAAAAAATTACTATTTAATTTTTTAATTTATGATCGCATAATTACGCCTACTATAATTACTAAGAAACAATTCTAAAAACATGGTCAAGCTCGGGTTAATTCAAACTACATCACAAAGTACTAATCAAAAAGGAATTTCCCACGCAGTGAAAATTCTCAAAAAATTAGGAAGGAGTGACACAGACATCGTATGCTTACCAGAACAATGGCTAAAAAATAATGAGATCGATGATTTTGATTTGGAATTTTTAGAATTTAAAAAAATAGCGAAAGAATTTTCCATGACCATAATTCCAGGAGCGTTTTATGATATTGTAAAGAAGAAAACATCCATTGTATCTCCCGTAATTGGGCCAAATGGAGAATTCATAGGCAGACAAGAGAAAATCCACCCTTTTGACTATGAAAGAGACAGTGTAAAACCAGGAAAGGAGGCTAAAATATTCAATACTGCCTGCAAATTTGGGGTGGTAATTTGCTATGATATGGTATTTCCAAAAGTAGCAAATACTTTGGTAAAAAAAGACGCCCAAGTTTTGTTTTCGCCTAGCAGAATAGTTAGGAGAGGAATTGAGCCTTGGCAAATGTATGTTCAAGTGAGAGCGTTAGAGAATAGAATACCAATCTTAGCAGCTAATGTCGAAAATAAAAAATTCGGAGGGAACAGCCTCATCATAGATTTGAATGAAAATAATAAAGTAGTCACAACTAAAGTTATGAAATTAAATGGAGAATGTGGAATTAGTAAAGAGTTTGATTTGAACAAGTATGAAAAGAGTAGAAAGGTAAGATTTTCAGATTCTAATAATTTTCAGTGACTAGTCGCCTGTAACAAATTTTTCACATGCAGCTTTTGCTAAAACATCAGAGGTTTGCTCTATAGGATGTTTCATCAAGTATGCACTGGCAGGTTTGATGGGGCCACCGACACCTCTATCAAGTGCAATTCTAGCTAATCGAATTGCATCAATTACAATACCGGCAGAATTTGCTTTATCATCAACTTCTAAACGTACTTCCATGTTGTATGGAATGTTTGCCCATTGTCTACCTTCAATTCTCATAAACATGAGTTTAGTATTACCTAAGAACGGAATAAAATCAGAAGGACCGACATAGATTTGATCATCATCTAATCTTTCCTTAAGTTGACTTTGAACACTCTCAGTCTTAGAAATCCTCTTAGATGCCAATCTGTCTTGTTCCTTCATGTTTAAGAAATCAGTATTACCTCCAACATTAATTTGATATGTTTTTTCAATTTTTGTTCCTCTATCACTACAAAGTTTAGCCAAAGTTCTGTGTACAATAGTAGCACCAACTTGTCCTTTAATGTCATCTCCAATACAAGGAACATTTGCATCTTCAAACTTTTTAGCCCATTTCTCATCTGATGCAATAAAAGATGGAATACAATTTACAAATGCAGTCTTTGTATCTAAACAGATTTGAGCCCAAAATTCAGTTACCTTATCAGAACCAACGGGCAAATAAGATACAATAATTTCGACTCCTTTTTCTTTGATAATTTTTTTCACCTCTTCAGCAATTTGTTCAGTTGTTTTTGTGCTGACAATAGGCTTGATTCTATTTTCAACCCAAACTCCTACTCCATCTAAAACAGGGCTTTCATAGATCATTGCATCATTTTTTGGTAAATCATCTTTTGCAATCCAATCAACCATGTTTGGATATTCATAAATTGCCTCATGCAATGGTTTGCCAACTTTATTTTCGCCGACATCAAATCCACAAACAAAATCAATGTCATGAATTCCATATCCTGCTAGTTTATCGTGAATAATACCCGTTACTTCTTGAGAAGGGTTTTTTCTATAATATTCAATTCCTTGAATTAAACCTGAGAAACAATTACCAATACCTACTAAACCAACTTTAATTCTATCAGTCATTTAAAATTCATTATTGGGGGGAGGTTTAAAGTTTCCCTACTTAATTGAAAAAAAACCATACATCAAAGGCAGAATTTTATATTCGGTACAGACACACAGTATAATCATGGTAGATCCTGGCCGTCCAGTAAAAGATATTCAAATTGATTCAAACATGTCAATAGAGAAAATTTTTGAAGAGTTGTCTCAATCAGGAGGATTTGAGTCAGTTAATCTATCAAGTGGATTTGAGATTTTAACAGAAATGATTTCAGATAAACAATGTTTAAGATTTGTTTCATTTGTCGGTGCAGTTGTATCTACAGGATTAAGGGGAATCATAAAAGATATGATAAAAAATAAATGGTTTGATGTTGCAATTACAACATGTGGTGCATTAGATCATGATATTGCTAGACATTTTTCACATTACAAAGAAGGTTCATTTACAATGGATGACATGGAATTGGCAAATCAAAATATTCACAGATTAGGAAATGTCCTAGTACCAATGGATAGTTACGGACCATTAATTGAAGAAAAGATGCAGAGTTTCTTAGAAGAAGAGTATCAAAATGGAAACAAAGAGATGAGTACTGCAGAAATTTGTAAGATGATTGGGAAACATCTGGGTGAAGATTCTTTCCTATACTGGGCATACAAAAACGACATTGATGTAGTAGTTCCAGGAATTATGGATGGAGCAGTAGGAAGTCAAATTTGGTTATTTACACAGAAACATGCTGATTTTAAATTAAACATGGTTGGAGATGCAAATTTGTTATCAGGATTAATTTTCAAAGCAGAGAAATCAGGAGCATTCATGATTGGTGGTGGGATTTCAAAACATCACACATTATGGTGGAATCAATACAGAGAAGGGTTAGACTATGCATTTTACATCACTACAGCACAAGAATTTGACGGAAGTCTAAGTGGTGCACTTGTACGAGAAGCAATTTCATGGGGCAAAGTTACACAGATAGCAAAAGAAGCAACACTTCATGCAGAAGTAACAACAATTTTACCATTTATTTATGCAGCATTGCTTTCAAAGTTACAAAAATAGAATTAGATAAAAGATATTATTTGATCAACATATAAAAAATTCATTGATTCCTAAAATTAGAATTAGAGAAATTAAAAAATCAAATTTAGAAGAAGGTTATCTAATAGATGGATTTCCATCAGTCGGATTTAGCAGTGCTATTGCAACTGAATCAATGATTCACACATCAAACTTTGAGCTAGGTGGAGTAATTGATTCAGAAGCATTTCCTCCAATCAGCGTTATTAAAAATGGAGAGCCAAATTTCCCAACAAGAATTTTTGTGAATGAAGAATTAAAGGTCGGAGTGTTTTTGTCATATCTAACTTTAGATCAATCACTACATAGAATTACTGCAAAAACAATGTTGTCGTGGGCAAAAAAACAAAAAATAAAATTAATTGTCAGCAGTATTGCAATAAAGTCATCAAAAGGTGATGAGGAAATGATGGGTATTGGAAGTACAGAGTATGCAAGAAACAAAATAAAAGAAGCAGGACTCAAAGTTTTAGAGCGTGGAACAATTCCAGGAATTCCAGGAGTATTATTAAACGAAGGAAGTGTGTCAAACCAAGATGTCATTGTAATAATTTTTCATACAAACGGGGAAGGGCCAGATTTTAAATCAAGCGCAAAATTATGCATGGCAATGTCCAAATTGATTCCAGGAGCATCTTGCGACATTCCATCCCTACAAAAAGAAGCAGAAAAAGCAGAGATCATAATAAAAGAAGCACAAGCAGAGTCAAAACACCTCAAAGATTCCATGTATAGATAAAAAATCTCATCAAGTTTATTTCATAATCAAATATTTCAAAAACATGACTCAGATTTTGGAATTTGCAATTATTGTGATTGTTATTTCAGTATCAGGAGTCATGGCGCCAGGTCCACTATTTGCTGCAAATGTATCATACGGATTACGAGAAGGAACAAAATCAGGTATCAAAATGGCTGTGGGTCATACAATTGTAGAATTTCCTTTAATCATTTTGTTAGGAATTGGAGTTTTTTCTTTAGAATCATTTCCAGAATTTAGAACCATAATTTCCATTGTAGGGGCAATTACACTTTTTATTTTTGCATATTTTCAAATCAAAAAGACGTTACAAAAAAATCAAGATATCCCATCAATCCCAAAACATAGTCCATTAATTACGGGAATTGTACTTAGTGCATTAAATCCATTTTTTATTATTTGGTGGTTAACAATAGGGTTCAAATTAATTTCAGATGCAATGTTAATTTGGGCATTTTCAGGCATATTGATTGTATTTTTCCTACACATATGGATGGATTTTGTATGGTTAGGAGGAGTTTCATTCCTTGCATCCAAAAGTTCACAAATGATTTCAAATAAAAATTACAAAATTATCATGATTGGATTAAGTTTATCGTTAATCTATTTTGGAATTACATTTTTGATAGATATTTCACTTTAACCACAATCTAAAATTTCTATTTGTGATGTACACATATCATTATGGGAATCAATTTTTTCAAGAATGTTTTCACATAGTTCAGGGTCCAATAATGTTTCATATGAAGAGATTTCATTTGAAATTATAAAATCATCAACACTACAAGAATCACCCATAAATCCAACAACTAGCACCACAAATAATACACCAAATAGAATTACTGTTAAATTTTTTATTCTAGTCTTTTGAAATATCAATTTCCATTGTGGAAACATTACGTTGTTTTCCATCTTGAGAAGTTAAAGAATCAGATGAAATTCTAACGTCACTAATTACATAGCCAACTGAATCCATTCTTTTTGTAATCATTTGTGAAACATCTACAGCTTGTGTAATTCGTTTACCTCTTGCTTTGATAGTGACAACGGGTCTAGTAGAAAGTTGAGTTAGTGTTGCAGAAACATAAGTCATAATTGGTTTAGTGCCGATGAAAATTATATCACGTTCTTCGTGAACTTTAGGGGAATCAGTAGTTTCACTTGAACTTGATTCTGGTGTTGGTTCAGGTGTTGGTTCAGGTGTTGGTTCAGGTGTTGGTTCAGGTGTTGGTTCAGGTGTTGGTTCAGGTGTTGGTTCTGGTGTTGGTTCTGGTGTTGGTTCAGGTTCTGGTGTTGGTTCAGGTTCTGGTGTTGGTTCAGGTTCTGGTGTTGGTTCAGGTTCTGGTGTTGGTTCAGGTTCTGGTGTTGGTTCAGGTTCAGATTTTACTCTAGAACCGAATTCAGATAAGATGTCTTCTGCGTCTTTTGATTTTTTGTTGCTGCTCAATTTTAAATTCCTGTTATACCGATTTTCTCTCTCGCTTTTATTTAATTTTTCAGGTGTTTTCCTTGTAAATAGTCCTCAAATAATTTTTCAAGATCGTCATCACTGTCACATTTGCTAATTTGTTCAACTAAATCAGGTTCTTCAATTTCATAGCAATTCATGACATCTTGAGAATCCTTGAATACCAGCATTGCCTTATTTTTGAAGATACAATGATAGAGTTTTTCCTTTTCCATTTTTTCAGGTTTAAACTTGACACCATTTTCATCTACTGAAACAGGATATTCCATGAAATACGATTCTTTCATCGATATTTAGATGAATACACAATATAGTAATAATCAAAACGCATCACAGGGTTATTGGAAACAAGAGTAGTTTTCCACATAGATTTTGATTATTTTTATGCCCAATGTGAAGAAACCAGATCTCCAGAACTAAAATCAAAACCAGTATGTGTTTGTGTTTATTCAGATAGAGGTGGAGATAGTGGTGCAATTGCTACTGCAAATTATACAGCTAGAAAGTATGGAGTCAAATCAGGAATTCCAATTGCATTTGCAAAAAAAAGACTAGAAGAAAGGAAAGATGCAGTATTCATACCAGTTGACTTTGATTTCTATACTGAAATTTCAGAAAAAGCAATGGAAATCATGAAAGAGAATGCAGATGTTTTTGAATATGTAGGTAGAGATGAAGCTTATCTAGATGTCACAGAGAGAGTCGAAGGAAGTTTTGAGAAAGCAAATCATCTGGCACAACAAATAAAAAATTCTATCAGAGATAAAATAAAACTTAGTTGTTCAATAGGTATTTCTCCAAACAAATTAATTTCAAAAATTGCATCAGACTTTCAAAAACCAGACGGTCTAACTACAGTGTCACCAGAGAAAGTTGAAATATTTTTAGAGCAATTAAAAATTAGAACCATACCAGGTATAGGTAAAAAAACTGAAGAGCGATTTTTAGAAATGAATTTAGAAACAATTCAAGATTTAAAAAAAATAGATATTTTTACATTAAATAAAGAATTTGGCAGAAAAACGGGGGCATATATCTACAACGCTGTTAGAGGAATAGATAATGAGCCAGTAAAAACACGTGAAGCCAGAATACAATATAGTAAAATTACAACATTAAAACAAGATTCAAAAGAATATCAGTTCTTATCTGAAAATATCAAGGAGCTTTGTAAAGAAGTACATGACGTAGTTAAAAAAAATAATCAAATGTTCAAATCGATTGGAATACATTTTGTACAGTCAGATTTATCAAACAAGTCAAAATCAAAGATGCTTAGAAGTCCAACTGCAAGTGTTGAAGAATTAGAAAAAATAGCTGACCAATTATTAAAAGAAGCACTAGAAAGCCAAGACATCACCATTAGAAGGCTAGGAGTAAAAGTTTCAGAACTTTCAGAAATTCAAGGACAAAGTGATATTACAACTTATTTTTAGAAATATCACTATCTTTCAGATTTCTTAAGACGTCTGGATTCAATGAGAATTACTACTAAAATGAACCCAAATAGCCATGGTAAGAACATTATCTCACCTGCTATTTTGTGATATTCTTCCCAAGCAACAGGATCAGTTGTAACTTTAAGAGCATACCAAGATAATGAGAAGATTCGAATTAGATTTACAATTATCGTTCCAACAATTCCCAAAACAAAGTAAATCAGTTTACGAGTTCTCAGAATGTTTAGTTTTAACATGAATGCTCCAATTACTAATGAGAAAATTATGATGCTATGAACACCAGCAGATGGCCAAAAGACTTGAAGTGCCATTGAACCATGATCACCGCGCAAAAACATTACATTGTCACGAGCAACGGCAGTTCCAAGATCAAGTACAGTGACCAACCAAACATTCGCTTGTACAAAGTATGGAACAATGTATTGTAATGGACCAAGTGTGTCATATGGGAAAAATGCATCAAGTGAAAGAATTATTGCAGTACCAACGAGGAATATCGTACCAGCAGGGGCAATTCTAATCCAACGTTTTCCAAAGAAGATGCTTAATGCAGTAACAACAAAAATAGCCATCACCACAAAATCCCACATCCAAGTCCAAGAATAGATTAATTGTACATCAAAATATTCTGCAGATATTATAATGTATTCTCTTAAACCATATTCTAATGAAATAAGATAAACAATAGTTGCCAAAGCTAAAGGAATTACAGCAAGTAATTTTTTCTTTGAAATTACTATCTTTAATCCAATTAATTCAGCAACAATAAAGATCAAAGCAAAGAAATAACCACCTCTACCCTCATTCCAACTCCAAGCTATAGAGTCTGGAAATGCAATCATTGCAAATAGAATTGGACTAGAAATTATGAAAATTCCAAAAATTAAATTCCAATTCTGCATGAAGTTGGATTCTAAAAAGGCAAATAAATATCTCGACTTTGTAAATTCATAAAATTCATCAGATGATTATAGAAATTTAGAGTTAATGTTAGTCTTCAGCATCTTCTATTTCATCAGATTCTGGATCTCTTCTACCAGGCCTAATTGGAATATACATGATTGTCACACAATTGTTTGAATAGACTGGAAGATACATTCCAAGGTTGCAATTGTTTGTCTAATTGGTGATTTCTAATGCATTATGAATTTGGATCAAATTTACATTCAATTTTCAAAGATCTCACAGTTGTAAAATATGTGATTGCCAGTATCCCAATGGCAATTATTCGAATTGGTATTTCATAATTGGTTAGAAATGCAGTTGCAGTAGCACCTACCGAACCAAAAGTTGAGATCACAGCAAATCCAATGGGGCCACAACTACATGCACCTGCAGCAGCCCCAATAATTGAACCAAAAACACCTCCACCCATTTTTTGCTTTGATTTTTTGAGGATATTAATACGAAATATGTTCATAGGTAATACTAGAGCAGATAATGCAGATATTGTCACAATAAGAACAAACCCAAATTCAGTTCCAGATGGAATATGACTAACAACATAAGGCTCTAAAAAAATATACTCAGATAAAATCAACAATCCAACTAACATTGTTGAAAAAATTGTAATGGATAAGATAAGATATTTTGGATTTGAAAACACTAGACGTATTGCTGATGTCATCTAGATCATTTTGTCCAATACTTGTTTGAACACAGAAAATGGTTGTGCACCACCAAGTTGTTGTTGTCCATCAGGACCAACTACAATGAAATTAGGAGTTCCACGAACATTGTGATCTCTAGCTTGTTGTGTATTGTATTGAACACGTTTAGAATATTTTCCAGAATCAAGACAACCCTCAAACAAATCAGAATCTAGACCTAAATCAAGTGCAATTGCTTTGAGTCTTTCAGAGTTTGCCCAACCACCATCAATTTTGTCTTCTTGTAAAGTGTAAAGCATATCATGATATTCCCAATACATTTCTTGTTCCTCAGCACAATATGTTGCTTGAGCAGCTTTTGGGGAATCACGTCCTAAGAAAGCCATATCGACAAAAACAAAATTTGCTTTTCCAGTTGCAATGTAATCTTCAAAGATTGCAGGTTTTGTATTATGGAACCAATTGTAGCATTGATGACATTGATAATCTCCAAATTCAATAATAGTAATCGGTGCAGAATGATCACCTAAGATTGGAGAACCCATAGCAGTAGAAATTGTACCATGGCTTCTTTCCATGTCTAAATTCATAGTTTCAGAAGTAGACGAAGACAAAGATGCAACAGCGCCTGCAATAATCGCAATAACTATGACGCCGATAATTACGCCTATTTTATTCATATTTCAAAATAGAAAGTATTGGTTAAAAAAACTTATTCCAAATTACGTGAAGACTTTCTTTTGAATAAATTTACAAATTTTGCAATAGCAGTATCAATGGGACAGACCTCACATACAATTCCAGAAGAATGACTTTCAAGATGTTTATCAAATTTTTCACGAGATTCTAAAACTAGATCACATTTTTCACAGTAAATCTTGGACACATTATTCTTCAAAGGTTTTGTCACAAATATTTAGAGGGATCAGTGCTTATAAAGATCCTGTTGAAAATCAACACAGAGTAAAATTATAGATAAAAGTATCACATGATTTTTTCACCATATCATTTGAAATTTTAGGACATCCTACAAGATATTTTGCAATATCCAATCATTGTAAAATTGTTATTCATAGTATTCTCAAAAATTAAATCAAGATGGATGGAATTAAAAGAAATTAAAAATGGCTAGATGTAATGAATTCTCATATGGACATTTAATTCAACTTGATATTGTGTCACATATCCACAATGAGTACATGAAAACAATTCATGTTCAGACTTAGCAGTAGTATTTTCAATTATTTTTCCAGAAATAGATGTAATGTTTATCATATCATTATTTGAAATTACAGCAAAATTCTTTCCTTCATCTATAGAATCTAAAAATGCCTTTATTGCAGAAATTACTGCAGCAATATCAATAATGTCATCGTCATTAAAAGATGACAACGTGAACTGGTTGTTTTTCAAAGTAGGAATTGCAGCAACCTCATCTGCCACATATACAAGCAAATCACTCTTAACAGATATCACATCCTTACAATCAATTGTGAGCATAAATTATCATAATTGAATCAATATTTTAGTTTAACATAGATTTGAAAATGATTATTATGGTTTAACATTATGAGTGTAATAACATGGCAGATTCAGAAACATTTGGTGTAGAAAAGGGGCACGGTGAAGAAGTTGTCTCGTGGTTAAATGATCAGGCCAAATCACAATCAATCAAACTAGAAGCAAGATTATATGGCTACACAGTGACTACAGAGAATTTTGGAGAGTTTGAAATGTTCTCATGGATTGGGAATGTACAGCATGCAAGAAAAATGATCATCAAAGCAAGTAAAAGATTCAAAGTGAAAGTTATCGAAGGAGGGTACAAACCAAAAGAGAAAATAATTAAAATGAAAAAATTTGATTTTGCCAAAGTCAAAAAAGGAGACAAAACGATAGGCCAATTAGAATTCGTGGCCTCAAGATTTGGAAATAGACATTGGGAGGTTCAAAATGAAGAGAGACACTAGTAGAATTTCACGGAGAGAAGACAAATGGAAAAAATAGGCGTCATAGGATTAGGGATGTTAGGTAATGCAGTTGCATTGCATTTAATGAATTCAGGTTACGAAATAACAGCATACAACAGAACAAAAGGAAAATCAACAGAATTAAAAGAAAAAGGTGCAACGATTGTTGAATCTCCAAAAGAAGTAGCAAAAAATTCAGAATTAGTAATCATCATAGTAAAAGATGCAGATGTCGTAAAACAAGTTTCATTTGAAAATAATGGAATTGTGAATGGAAGTCATGAAAAACTAATTGTTGCAGATATGAGTACAATTGATCCAACAGAGTCAAAAAATATCTCAGACCAATTCATCAAGTCTGGAATAACAAAACTAGACATCCCGGTAATGGGAGGGCCAAATGTGGCAATAACAGGCAATTTAGTTATGATGGCATCAGGCAATAAGGAAAGTTTTGAAAAGTGTAAAGGAGTATTTGACACCATAGCAAATAAAGTATTTTTCTTAGGGAAAAACGGTGTTGCTAATTCGATAAAATTAGCCATGAATCTTCAAATCACTATGTTAGCTATGGCGTTATCTGAAGGCATCATGCTTGTAAAAAAATCAAATGTAGATCCCAAAATATTTTTAGAAATTTTAAACTCTACTTATTTTAAAACAGGAATGAGTGAAAAAAAAGCATACAAAATGATTGAGGGGAAATATGAAACAACATTCACACTTTCAAATCTAAAAAAAGATATTACAACTATGACAAAAGCTGCAAAATCACTAGGAGTAGAACTTCCCATGATAAGTAAAGCAGAAGAAGTTTATGAAAATGCCATCAAGGAAGGATTCGGCGACATAGATTATACAGGTATTATCGAGTATCTTAAAAAAATAAATGAATAAAAGTAACCAAAATCACGAGTAGAATTCAACAAAAATTCTATAAGTTATGAAAACAATACTAAATTGTGCGATTAAATGAAAAAGTTGCAATTGTTACAGGTGCATCAAGTGACATTGGAAAAGGCATCTCCAAGAGATTTGCAGAAGAAGGAGCCAAAGTAATCTTAGTTGCAAGAAACTTAGAGCAATTAGAGGCAACTCGAAAAGAAATAGGAAATGAAGAATTAACAGCTTCAAAATCATGCGATTTAACGGATGAATCTCAAGTATTACAAGCAGTGAATCAGATTATGGACACATATGGTAAGATAGACATTTTGGTAAATAATGCAGGTGCAATTAACGACCCCATACATTTTCATGAAATGCAAGATTCTGAAATTAAAAAATTAATCGATGTTAATTTGTTAGGAGTATTTCATATGACAAAAGCAGCACTATCAAAAATGTCAGATGTTAAAAGTGGAGCAATAGTCAATGTAGGTTCAATTTCAAGTGAGAGAGCAATACCAAGAGTTCACTTGGCAGTCTATTCATCTACTAAAGCTGCAATATCCATGTTTACAAAATCAATTGCAGTGGAATATGCAAGACGAAACATTAGATGTAATTGTGTGAATCCAGGAATTATCAATTCAGGGATGATAAAACCATACCTTGATGATCCTCAAGCAAGAAAAATATTAGAGGAAAGATCACCACTGGCAAGAGTTGGAGAACCAGTAGATGTTGCAAATGCAGTTCTTTATTTGGCATCAGATGAAGCAAACTGGGTCACAGGGACCATCTTGAATGTAGATGGCGGTAAAACAGCTTCTGAAGGATAACACAAGGTTTTAAAATAATTTCAAGTGGAGATCTTGTTTTTTTTAGAATATGCTCTATAGCTAAATCCAGTAACCAGCATGATTATTCCAGTAATAGCAGACCACATGAAAAAAGATCCAAGTTCAGATTCATCCACATTTTACTACAAATGAATAAACATCTAAAGTTTGGGTTGAGAATAGATCATTCATTAAAAGTATGAAACATCTAAATAGATTTGACACTGACCGAATTTATGCCTGAATTTACATGTCCAGACTGTGGGAAACGTCTTTTTCACGAAAATGAAACTACATTAAAAATCGAGGAGACAATTCACTCAAAATTCTGTAGAAAAACAGAGGGGGAAACACATAGTTTCATGCATAGAGATCCAGCACACATGGGAACTTTTGATTCAGAAAGAGAAAACGATACTACAGGTACCCCAGTATTAAAAAAATAAAAAACCCAATTCCTCAAAATTATATCCTAGGTATTATCATTCAAAGTAATTGTCAGAAGAATATCATTATGATTTAGTTATTGTAGGTGGAGGACCTGCAGGTTCCTCAGCTGCATATGCCGCTGCAAAGAATGGAATCAAAGTAGCCTTGCTTGAAAAAGAAAACTCTATTGCAGAAACTGTGAGAACCAGCGGAGTAACATGGATTCAAAATATTAAAGAATTTGGAATTCCAGATGATTGTTTCAATCCAATTAAGAATTTTTCATTTTGTTCTCCCAATAACGAAGTTACAATTAGTGACACCATTCCTAGAGCCGCAGTATTAGATGTAAGAAAAACATATCGATGGTTAGCAAACGAGGCAAAAAATGCAGGAGCAGATATTTTTATAAAAATGAATATCAAAAATGTAATTAAAAATGAAAAAGGAGACATTGTAGGTGTAAGCGGTGTGGGACCCAATGGAGAAACAACATTTTATTCTAAAGTAGTAATCGATGCCAGCGGCTTTCAGTCAACAGTTTGTAAAGCAATGGGATTTGCACCTCAATGGAAAAGATTTGGTGCAGGGGCAGAATATGAAATGAAAGCAGAACACGTAGACTCTGAAACATGGTGGTTAATGGTAGGACAAGAATACACTCCTGCAGGATATGCATGGATTTTTCCATTAGGGAATGATAAAGTTAGGATTGGCGTTGGTGTTGGGAAACCAGAATCAGATGTCGACCCCACTCTAAGACTCAAAGAAATCATAGAGAAAAAGCTAGGACCAATAGAAAAACTAGGAAACTTGACTGAAATTGAATTTCATTATGGATTAATTCCAAATGACGGATTATCTAGAAAAACAGTATTCAATAATTTGATTCTAGTAGGAGATTCAGCAGGTCAAGCAAACCCGCTAGTGTTGGAAGGCATAAGATATGCCATAAAATTTGGAAGAGTCGCAGGAAAAGTAGCCTCAGATGCCATAATATTAGGAAAAACAGACAAAGAATCACTGTATCCCTATGAAGAGAACTGGAGAAAAGAAATCGAGTCAAAAATTAAATCAGCAGGTAAAGTTCAGGATAGATGGATTGGTCTAACAGATGAAGAATGGGGTAAAGAGCTAGACATCATCAAAGAATTAAGACCAGAGGAATTCATTGATTTTATCAAAGCAGATTTTGGTTTATCAAACATGATCAAACTGGCAACTCATCATCCAAAACTAGCAGTCAGACAGCTCTTCAATTTAGTGAAAGGTAAATAATTATTTTACATTAAAAAAATCAGTCACGATTACATCGTGGTATTGTAACTGAGTTACATATACACCAGAATCGAATCCTCTAGATACAACTTCGGTGAATAAACCAGATGAATTATCCTTTAATGCAATTTCTTCAACTAAATTACCTCTTTGATCATAAACATCAACAAACAAATCTTCTCTGAATGCAAGGGTTTTTTGAACTGCACCGGAGACAATCAATTTATCATCATCATAAATGGCTTCAACTACAGCAACACGAGATCTAACCGGAAGATATCGTTCAATGATAATTTTTAATTCTTTTAAATTATTATCAACATCATCTGCATCTTTATCTTTGAATGCAAATTCGATTTCATTAATCACTGATGCGAATCTAGGATTTTCAGAATAACTTTCACCGCCAAATTTTGTAGCAAATGATTCTAATTCTTCAAATTCGCGTGCCAAATCAACCATATTCAAATCAACAGCATTGTATTCATATTCAAAGTCATCTTCAACATGAACAATTTGAGATGCTTTGGAATCTTGGTATTGTAACATTACAACATATAGTCCAGGATCAGTTGGAGCTATCCACTGAGTAAAGAAATTACCTTGTTTTGTATCTGTAAATTCTAGACTACTATGCGTGGTCCAATCCATATTGTATACAGTAACATAGAGATTTTCACGTCTGTCAAAAACAGACTTTTCAGTAGCACCGTTAATCACCCAGATACTTTTTTCAGCATCAAATGAAATGTCATAGATGATACTATCATTATGGAGAACCAAATGTTCACTCAAATAGGCACCAATTTCCAAAATTTTTGATTCAGCATCAATGAAATTTGCCAATTCAACCATATGATCAGCGTTTGCCATCATGACATTGTATTTATCAACATATTCAGAAAATCCAGCATTGTAAAAAGTAGAAACCATGTTTGAGAAAGTATCTAATTTTTTACGAAATTCAATTCGTTTAATTTCATCAGCAGTATAACCAACATCCGAACCTAAAGGATCATCAGCATATGCTTTTGATACCAAACTCCATTCATCAAATAAATCACGAACTAATTCGTCAGCTTGATCAAGGTCATTTTTAATTACAAGGTCTCGAACATTGTCAATTTTTTCATTAAATGTTTCAGTGAATTCTATGTAATTTGGAAGGAATCTATTTTTAGTCAAACTCAATTCAACTAGATTTTCTAAAGACTTTGCACGTTGTAAAATATCACTTGCACGTATTTTGTAAGCATCCTTATTGTAAGAATCTAAATCATTTTGAATTTTTGGAGATATATCACTAACCCAACTCAATAACACTTCGATTCTATCAATTCTAGTTATAGATGGATTTCCTGATTCCATGTCTTTAGCAGTATTCAAAATTCTCAATGCATTATCAATTAAGAACAAATTTTCATAATCAGCTTGAAGTTCAGCTTTTTCTTTCATAGATTTGTATTGGAATTCTAAGACAACCAAAGGATTTCTTTTCTCTCTTAATTCAGTCATAGATTGATCAAACTCAGAAACAATTTCTAAAATAACATCGACAGAATCAGCATTTTCAACTCGCTCTAAAAGTAATTTCCAATCATCAACTAAAGCAGAATCTGCACCAGCAGCTTGGGAAATTTCTACACTTTTACTAATTCGAGAAGAAATGTCTAAAACTTTGGCCATTTGATTAATTTTTAAATCAGATTCCAGAATATCTTCAACTGAACTAGCCAATGCCAAATCCCTCTCTAAAGCACTCCAATCAGGCCGGATTAGGTTTGCAAGATCACTATTTTCTTCAGAATCAGAAGAGATGAATCTATCAACATTGTCTAATTCTCGTAAAAGAATGGCTGCATGGTGTAATTCTGTGACTTGTATTGATGAGGAAACCAATTCATCAATAGATTCTTTGGCCATAAGCGATGGTTTTAGAGATTCCCAATCATTCTGAACTAGACGATAAAGATCACTTTGTTTTCTAGAAACAACATCAAGATACCTAGATTTTGAAAGAACATCAATGAGTTCGCCAATCTCATCTGAGAATACAGGGGCAGTTCCCCTAGCAAAAATAAATCCCACCTCATTCTTTACAGATTTGCTCATTACAGTGTCAGATTTTTTCATTAAATTCAAAAGAGTTTCTTCTAATTCATCAAAAGTAGGAGCCTTTGATTTGTAATTTTTTCAGGGTTTACATTTTTCACGTCTACAAATGCATCAGTTAACAAATCAATTGCTTTAGTTTTGTCTCCAATTTGATAATGAAAAACAGATGCAAAAATGGTTTCATCAATAGATTTTGCTATTTCAAATGAAATTTCATCATCATCCAATAACTTTTGAACTGAATCAAGTGATGAAGAGACAGATGGTCTAATCATAGGATCAATTTCAATTATTAAATCATCTACAAAGAATTCACTCCACAAACCAACATAAGCAGATTCCAATTGAGATAAATCATTTGAAGTGGTTTCAGAGAACGGAGGAGAGACATCAAATAATTTTCCAATCACATTACTGTGAGAAATTATCAAATCTTGAGCTGACAAAATCATTTGTTCTTTACCAGGTTCTGAAAAAGAATCAGATGAAACAGTAAATGTAGTAGATTTAGAATAATCACCATAAAATAATTTTATTTCATATTCTCCAGAAATACCACAAATTCTACCTTTTAACGGAATAACATCAGTGATGAAAGCGCCATTTGATAACGGCATTAATTGTTGAATTTGACACAGATCACCTTGAGGGTTAATGATTTGCATAATCAGAAAAGAATCATCTAAAAGATTTGCAATTTGTCCATAGACAAACAAAGGCTCACCACTCTCATAGCTACCGAAATTTTCGAGTATGCTGATTCTATCAGGAGTCTGAGCAGATGCATAAACAGGCATCAAAAGTAGAACAAATAGGCTCAAGACTACAGGAATTTGACTCATAAGGATCCAAATCGAGGCTCATACTACTTAAAACTTGAGCAGCTATAGTATGAGGAATTTTGAATAATTGTTATAAATTAAGCCATAGCAACTTCCATCGGATAGTTGCCAGACTCAATTTGGGGCACAGTGTTGGTTCGGTAGGTCTGGTAAGACATACAAATTGAATGGAATTGCTCCTGAGTACATGTTGTACAATCATTACAAATCATGCTAGTACATTTGAAACACTGAGAGCATTTTGCATTCTCAAATAAATTTCCTCCACAATTTCTACATGATTCGTCAGGCAATTCTCTTCAAAGAGAATAATCAAGAATTGAATATAAGAAAAACTAAGAAATCGTTCACACTAAAGATCAGTAAGAAAGCTCAGCGAGATGAAGATTTTAATGGAAATAAAAATTACTTTTGAGTGTGGATGGAGTAAGAAAAACATTTGATGAATGGGCTCAAAATGGAAAGGCAGAGCACATGGAGGAAGAACATGGGAAAAATGTTTTAAAATTTTTAGAATCAATATCATTTGAAAAATCATTTACATTTCTAGATGTAGGGTGTGGGAATGGTTGGGTAGTAAGAAAAATTGCAAAAGAGGGAACATGTAAGAAAGCAATAGGGATAGATAAAAGTAAAAAAATGATCATCCAGGCAAAGAAAAAAGTAGAGAATAAAAAAGAAGAGTATATTCACACAGACATAGAATCAATGAAATATAGAGGAAAATTTGAATTTATTTTTTCAATGGAGTCACTTTACTATGCAGATTCAATAGACATAGCACTAGAAAAAATATACAAATTATTGAGACCAGGAGGACAGTTTTTCTGTGGAACTGATTTTTACACAGATAACAAGGCAACAGCAAGATGGGCAAGAATAATGAAAATTCAGATGCACCTACATTCAAAAAAAGAATGGAAAGAATTTTTTAAAAATACAGGCTTTAATGTAAAAATAAAAAACATTAAAGATTTGAAAAATAAAAAGAAATGGAAAAGAGAACACGGTACATTGTTCATTATAGGCACAAAACCTGAAAAGTAATACTCAAATCTCATAACAAAATAGAATATGCATGTGAGCTGGAGCACGACACGCTGCTACGGCAGAGGAAACTCCTCCCTCCAAACAGGAAATGTGATCTGGAGATAGATAATCAGAGATGGTTGGCAACGGAGCAGAAAAGAATCCAATATGGCGCACTATGATGGCAAAGCCTGAGGTTTCCATAAAAGGAATGAAAAAGACGACCCACATGGAGCAAAGCCAAACAGAACTAATAGTTCCTGTACTAAGTTCAGGTAGGCTGCAAAGCGAAATATCGTGAAAACAGAAGGAGGGTTACTCCCAGCACACATATTTTTAATTTTAGTGTAATTAATATATGAAATTCATAAAAAATATGAACATAAGAAATGGTAAAAAGAATTCAATGTCCTCATTGTAAAAAACATCTTGCAGGTGAAGGACACTTAGATAGACACATCAGAACAATTCATAAAAAAGAAAAATACTGAAATTATTTTAAGCCTTTTTCTAACACTTCATTTACAATTCTGGAAAAACTCACAGTTGATGAGGTTTCTTTAATTTTCTTTGCTTGTAAAATTCGAAGTTTCTTTGCAATGTCGCTATTGAGCATAATAGTAAGTCTATCAGACATATCAAATTTATGAAATGTCTACTATTTTCAATAAACAAAAATTATTTGTTCACAAAAACATCAAAGAATATAGAATATTTCCATTTGTGGAAATGTGAAATTGTATGAAAATTTAGAAAATTATGATTAACTCATTGAGTTAACTTGTTCTTTACAGATATCTGCACCACATCTGCATGTTCCATCACAGAGGCATGCACCTTGCATTGCACAATCACATTCTGAACCCATTTCAACAGATGCTGCACACCCACATGCTGCATCATCATCCTGAGAAGAAGGAGTTGCTTGTGGAGGTGGACTTTGTTGTGATTGTTCATCATAATGACTTCGTGTTTGTTGATAATCAGAATCATCTTTTAGTTGAGCCTCACCTCTATTGGTCTTGTAACCTCCAGATGAATCACTGGTCTCATAACCTTGCAATCTACTAGGATCAATTCCAGATTGTTCAGTTGATGTAGTTTTGAGGGAGCGGCTACTGATAAAGAAGAATCCAATACCTGCAATTGCAGCTATTGCAGCCATACCATAAATAATCATTACAGGGAAATCACCAGTGGAGGTAGTCATATAATCCTCAGGAGGAGTTGGAGTTACACCTACAATTTCAATGCCATCTAAACTATCTAAAGCACCAAATCCAATGGTGGATAAGTTTGCTTGATCAGAAGATTGAACACTTCTAACAATATACAATTGATCAGCCATTACCTCAGCTTCAAATATTTTTTCAACTTGTCTTCCTTCTCTAATACTGCTCTCACCCATAGTCCATGATGATACTACATATCCAGCGATTTCATCATCTAGGCCAAAAGTTCCAGCATCTACATTGATTCCAGTTGGATCAAATAGAAAGTGCCAGTTGGTTAATGGTTGTTCTAAAATAAAATCAGCATTGATAAGATGTTTACCTAAAACTTCTTCAGCTTCAGTTCCAGCAAAGTATGTGTAAGCTTCAGGTTCATTATCTCTTAAAATATTAATTGGAATGTTAATTTCTACGCCGTTAATTACAATTTCTTTATCAGTAGACATTGCTCTCCAACCCAAGTCAACTAAGGATCTTTGACCATCATCTGTAATCACATAATCACTCAAAGTACCTTCTAAAATTACACGATAGTCAACTGAAGTGTTGATGTTTCTAGATTTAAGATGGAAATCATAAGATACATTCAAGTCAGAAATTTGTGCTTGACTACCATCATTAGCAATACCTCGATTTAATTCATTCATAAGTGCTTGAACTCCAGGATTTGAAGAATCAGCAGTTCCATCTATAGTCCATTCTTTTCCTTGTAATTCATCAAAAAGACTTCCGCCATTTGGATATTCGATAAAGACAGTTTTTAGATATGTCATTTTGAATGGAGAAGTTTCAGTGTTAGGATTAAGTCTAGCATCTAATTGAGCTGCCCAAACAGGAGTACTGGTACCAACAACAATGAGAGTTGCTAACAAAACAGACAATATTACAGCCCGAGACACGAGTAAAATCCATGAAAATACGCTAATAAACTTATCCTAATTACCTAGATCGGCAATTTTTGAAAAAGTAATATTGAGTGACAAACTCTGGAATTATGATTTTAAGGGATATGATATGATAACAGTCTTAGCAGGTGGAACAGGTTCAGTCAAACTAGTTCGAGGATTAGTTGCTCAAGAATCTAAAGTGAATGTAATTAGTAATGTCGGAGACAATTATTGGTTATACGGACTATACGTTTGTCCAGATATTGACACCATAGTGTATGGATTAGCAGATTTACTCGATCAAGAAAAAGGATGGGGAGTGAAGAAAGACACATTCAACTTTTTACGTCAAATGGAAGTTTTTGGTGAAGAGACATGGTTTGGAGTAGGAGACAGAGATGCCGCCACTCATTTAATCAGAACCAATATGTTGAAAAACGGAAAAAATCTAAGTGACATTACAAAATGGATGTGTGAGAAATTTGCAGTTACTGCAAACATCATACCAGTTACAGATAACAGTATTGAAACAAGAATTACTACAAACAAAGGAGAATTACATTTACAAGAATACCATGTCAAACATAGAGGTAAAGACCCAATTGAAGGAATTCAATATATCGGCGCAGATAAAGCTCGTCCAAATCCAGAGGCAATAAATGCAATTCATGATGCCGAGATGGTGATTTTAGCACCAGGAAATCCATTAACGTCGATTGGACCAATGCTTCAAATCAAAGGGATTAGAAAAGAACTATCAAAAATAAAGAAAAAAGTAGTTGCAGTTAGTCCATTGATTGGAGATAATGCAATTAGTGGACCTGCAGCAAAATACATGCAGGCTGCAGGAATCGAATCAAATGCATATGGCTTAGCAAAAATGTATTCAGATGTATGTTCAAATATTATTGTAGATCCAAAAGATAAAGCACTAGTAAAGAAAATCCAGAGTTTAGATATGAAAGTTTTTGAAACAAAGATAACTATGAAAAATAAAATCGCTGAAGACGCATTAGCAAATTTCATTTTAAAACAAGTACACGTGTAATTTGAAAATAGCTGCAATCATCCCAGTAAAGACTTTTTTAAATGCTAAAACTCGGTTAGATTTATCTCAACAACAAGTAGAAGAATTATGTAAAATAATGTTAGAGGAAATTCTACATACTTTGTCAATTTCGCCACAAATTGAAAAAACAATAATGGTAACTAAAGAAAAAAAAGCAATTGAAATTGGAAAAAAATTTAACGCCATTACAATAATTGATGAAAAAGAAGAGAGTGTCAACAGTGCAGTGGCTTTAGCTGACAAATATCTTTTAGAGAATAACTTTGATGCATCAATCGTATTTCCACAAGATATTCCATTTATCAAAACTCAAGATATTGATTTTATGTTAAACTATAAGATGCACCCCAATTTTGCAATAATTGTTCCTTCAAGAAGATTTGATGGTACCAATGCATTGGCTAGAATGCCAATAGATTTGATGAAAACCCATTATGATGAAGACAGTTACAAAATCCACATGAATACTGCAAAAGAGTATACGCTCAATGTTGCAATGGTGTTTGTGAAAAGGATAATGTGGGATGTGGATAATATGGAGGATCTCAAATTTCTACTAGAACAGAATGAAAAACCAGAGATATCAGAAAAAATTAGAAAAGCAGTAGGATTGTAATAGAAAACTCTCAAAACATGAAAAAATGTTCATTTTAGGTATATGAAGTAACAGCATTCCGGTTCATCCTCGGTAGATTTTTTCTCGTGTTTCACATCGGTTGATGAACGATTCCAAAAATGTTTCTGAGACATTTTCTTCTTAAAAGGATAATAATTTACACCATCCCCTACCCAAACTTGCCCATCAATTATCCATGTATCTTCACGTTTTCGGCATTTGTGATCATCTATCTCCTCAGATATCAATGCCAATCCACAAACATCACAATTGGAAATATTATTTTCATTCATCGGCATCTATTTTCTTAAAGCGATGTAAAATGTCACGTGATTTATCCTGAAAATCAGTAGTTAATCCATAAACTAATCTTTTTAATTCCTCTTGCCCTTCAGGAGTCACCATAGATTGAAGCTCATCTGTCAATAAATAATTATGAAGTGGGTTCATTATTTTATTTTCTTCATATCCCTCCACCTGATCAATTGAACGATCATGAATTTTTCCAAAATAATTCAATGTTTCCTGATGTTTTTTTATAATTGACTGACCTTCAAGTCCACCAGTAAAAGAATCAATAAAATCAAGTATCATTCTATTTGGAACTCGCATGTCTGCAACAATTTCTTTTTTATGAGTTACATTCATTTTTGTTTCAGAAGTAATTTTTGGAATAGATTTTTGTTGATAAAACATCAAAGATACAAATCCCTCTCTAAAATTTGTGTAAATTCCATCTGCCATCAAAACAGGATAATCAAGTGGCCCGTCATACTCATCAGAAGAAGACATTATTTTTTAGTATCCTTTAGTTTGTAATTCTTAAATTTTTTATTTTTTAGCAGTGATGTTGATCTTGGTTTATCCCAATACGGAGACTTGCACTTTGGACATACACGTGGATGTTCTTCAGTTCTAGGAGTCCATTTGTGACTACATCTTTCGCATTTCCAGCCAGATATTAAAATTTTAGCCATTTTATCAGTATATTACTGATGGTATATTAGTATAAATATATTTACATAACTACCAATAGTATATTACTAATAGGTAGTTAAGCAAAAAAGTTGATCATGGTCAATTGTCAACAGATAGAAGAGAAAAAAGAGGTCAAATGATTGCTGAAAGGCATCCAGATCAAATCAAAAAAATCAACAAGACAAAATTTATGATAAAATCACAAACAAGAAAACAAGAAGAGCACATGGTGCACCATACCAAATTTGGTTGGGTCTGCACATGTAATGATTACACATACAGACAGAAAAAATGTAAACATATTTTTTCATTAGAGTTTCGAGGAATTATAAAATATGAAGACAAAAAAAATCCAACTTGGATAATTCCAAGTATTGATTCTATTAGTTGTCCATTTTGTGGTTCTGAAAAATTTAGAAAGTTTGGTTGGAGATACAACAAGAAAAGAAAAGAGCAAAGATATGATTGCTTGATGTGTTACAAGAAATTTTCTGCAAATGGCGGTTTTAAAAAATTAAAGTATACACCTCAAGTGGTAACATTTTGCATGAACTTGTATTTTTATGGACTATCACTAAGGAATGTTACAAAGGCAGTCAATCTACTAGGAGTAGAGATTTCACATCCTTCAGTGTATAGATGGATAGTACACTATGTATGGTTGATGCAGAAATATCTGGATTATAGTATTATTCCACAAGTTGGAAGTACCTGGAGGGCAGATGAGATTTTTACAAAAATAAAGGGAAAGCAGAGATATCTTTTCATGTCGATGGATGACAAGACACGTTTTTGGATATCAAAGGAAGTTGCAGATACAAAGTTTCATCATGATGCAAGGAAATTACTATCAACTGCAAAAGAAGTCACAAAGACAACACCATCAATGTTCATCACAGATGGTTCACGAGTATATGACAGGGCATTTAGAAAAGAAATGAGAGGAAAAAATGGAGAATTGCCAATTCATGTACATACAATCCACATGGCAGGTAACTGGAACAACAACATGATGGAGAGGCTAAACGGAGAATTTCGTGACCGCGAAAAAGTCATGCGAGGCATCAAGAAGAAGAATTCATCAATAATCTCAGGATATCAGTTATTTCACAATTATTTTAGGCCACATACGAGCCTAGGAGGCAAAACGCCTGCGGAGATTGCTGGAATTCGGATTCAAGGGAAGGGGTTGTAAAGGATTCTAGAACTTTGGATGATTATTGGTTATTGAGCAAACAGTATGTAACAGAAGTTAGTTCTGGAATTATTGATGTTAGTAAATTCATAGAAAAGTATCGTGAGGATGGAATGATTTAATCATGTATTTCACTTATCTAGATACTGCATATGGCAACGAATCTGTCAAAGCCACGGGACTTAAAGAAATTGAAATAAAAATTGGTAATTATCATTATTTTCTCACGATGGATGATAAAATCAATTTACCTAGATGGATGGCACTTGTTCTTGAGCATTCTAAAATCCTTAAAATTAATGATGCTGATAAAATTACTATTCTTAAACAATCTCTTCTAAAAGAAAAAATATCTGAAAAATTTGATTTAACATCCCTTCCAAAATATTTCTATCTTGAAATTTGGCAGGAATTGTATAGGGAATCTAAAAGTAATCGGGATAAACTAATACCATTACTTCATAAATTAATTAGAATTAGATTAGGCAAGATCATTCATTTATCTTCTTCTATATATTTAGATTCTGAGATTTATAAAAAATTAACAATTGAAGAATCTATGTTTGCTTCAAATATAGAAGAATTAACAAAGTCATTTGAACATATGATTTTACA
>Ga0233439_10000486_pt1 | contig 59261 bp, 46 predicted proteins | sample SI_123_September_6_FD_182713 | JGI IMG/M metagenome (GOLD analysis project Ga0233439, IMG submission 182713) | Seawater microbial communities from Saanich Inlet, British Columbia, Canada - SI_123_September2016_100_MG | ecosystem: Environmental > Aquatic > Marine > Inlet | place: Canada: British... | reverse complement strand
AATCAAATTTGACTGATGGTGAACACTTAGAGTAAAAATACATCCGACCCAATGCGTGAATAAAGGAGGTGTTCACGATCATAAGAATGGGTGTTCATGATCATAATAATATGCAGATAGTCCAAGATCAACACCTTTAATGTCTAAAGGTGATTTTTTTGGTGTCACTGGCTTAATATAAAAGGGCTCGCCGACGCTCTTTTTTATACAAATAACACCGTCTTTTTTGCCTCTTAAACATGGCGTAAAATGTATTGCTGATTTCCCAATGTACAGATACTAGTGCATAAAGTGAGTAGTTTGCTGTAATTTTTACTATCCTATCTTTTTTTTCATTTCTGATGACTGCAATCAAAGCTGATGCGTCTATGGTGAGGTATATATCTTACTTTTGATGTGCATATGTACGAAATATAGATGATTTAATGTATTCAGAGCTATTATCGGCATGAAAGCCGCTGCTGTTAAATGCAAAAATCTCAAGAATTTCTGTCAAAACGGGAATCAAAAACTGTTCATTTATTCGACGGCAAGAGAGCATGGCCTCATCGACCGCATTAATATGATAACCCCCTTTTTTCCCATCTTGATCGCCTGGGTGCACCGCATTTATCCTTATGTAACCTGACTTTCCGGCGGCGTTAGGTTTGCACCTGTCACCAATAGCAACCTTTTTGGATTTGGTTTTCAAAGTGTCTTCGCTGGTTTTGATACCCCGTTGAGCCCTGCAAATGATAGAGGTGTGACACTGAAATATGGCTAATATTTTTATACTGAATTTCGTCAAATATTGAATAGGCGCGCTCACAGAGCTTTTTAACAACAGCGCTCCTCGTGTGTCGTAAGGCCACCCATTGCAGCCAGAAAAGCAATGCCAGTCGTTGTATAGGTTTGTTTGAGGCTAGATGGTTTGCGGGTGTCACTTAGTTGCACGAGACCTGTATATAGGACTACTGAATAAGACGGGTTAACTGCTGTCGTGAGTATCCTAAATACTTGTAACAGAAAACGTATGCCGATACCCTTTTGTCGTTTAGTTAACGCCCTGTAGTGAAGTTGTTTTAAACTCGACTGGATAAAATAATAACCTGTGTTTTGTGGCCAGGAACGCTAAAAGTAAACGCTTGTGCACCATCCAGGAACGTTTGTAATTCTTCAGTATTTTTTAATGCTTGAAGATTCATGATGGCTTTCATTGATATATCATGAACAGATGGGATGAATTTGTCAGCTAAGATTCATTTTATATTGGAATACGACACTATTTTCAGACTCATTTCGTATTGGAGAAGGCTAATTCTTGACTAAATTACTAGGTAAAGTCATAATTCAATGCTAATAAATTTTTAATGGTATATTTATATGGCAGATCCAATTATCTTTTCTGATAGTGCGGCGAAAAAAGTCGGTAGTTTAATTGCTGAAGAGGGTAACGATAACTTGAAATTACGCGTGTATATTTCAGGTGGTGGTTGTTCTGGTTTTCAGTATGGTTTTACTTTTGATGAAGAAGTAGCGGAAGACGATACTCAGGTAGAAAATGATGGCGTGACTGTTTTAGTCGATGCGATGAGCATTCAATATCTGAATGGCGCGGAAATTGATTATAAAGATGACTTGTCCGGCGCGCAGTTTGTTATTCGTAACCCGAATGCTTCAACAACTTGTGGTTGCGGGTCTTCATTTTCGGTTTAAGTTGTCACAAGCCTCTATGGAAGTGGGGTCTTCAGCCCCGCTATCTTAATGCGGGCTGAAGACCCTTACTTCCTAATGGTTGTAGCGCTCTCTTAAGCTTGATATATCCCGCCTAAAATTACACCCTTTGCAGCTCCTGTCACCTCTGGCAGATTCCCGTTTAATCCTAATATAGTTTGCCTTGCTAGCCAGGCAAAAGCCATTGCTTCTACCTGATCAGGGTGGACGCCTTGAGTTTCTGTCGATGCGATCGGAAATTTAAGTAATTGCTTGAGAGACGTGACTAGCGTTTTATTATGTACTCCGCCGCCACATAACAAAATCTGTTCTGTTGCAGGGGCAAAGCTTTGTATAGCTTCGGCTATAGTTTCAGTTGTGAGTTGACATAAAGTACGCTGCACATCTGCAGTTGCGATCTGGGGGAGTTTAGCAATTTTTTCTGTAAGCCAGTCAGCTGAAAAATACTCTGTTCCTGTACTCTTTGGTGCTGGTGCGCTGAAATATGCATCGTCTTTCAATGTTTTTAGCAATTCAGCGTGTACTTTGCCGTTTGCAGCCCAGGCGCCATCAGTATCATACACGCTGCTTTTATACCGACCTATCCAGTAGTCCATTAATGTATTGCCTGGCCCTGTGTCAAAGCCTGTCACTGGCTGATTGCTGTCTTTAGGAAGTATGCTTAAATTGGCAATCCCGCCTATATTAACGATAGTTCTATTTTCGATGTCGCTCCGAAACATAGTCTGATGAAATGCGGGAACTAGTGGCGCACCTTGCCCGCCGGCCGCTATATCTCTACGGCGAAAGTCGGCAACAGTGGTAATGCCTGTTTTCTGGCTAATAATATTGGGGTTCCCTGCTTGAATCGTAAATGGGTATTTTGAGCTGGGTGAATGGTAAAGTGTTTGCCCGTGATTACCAATCGCTTTAACCTGTTCAGCTTTTATATTTGCCTGACGCAATAAAGTAAGACAGCATTGTGCATAAAGCAGCCCAAGCTCAGTATCTAACTCCCCATAGTCATATAAAGAGATGCTTTGATGGTCACCACTAAGGCTCTGAATCTGTTTTTTTATTTTCTCGGGGAAGGGCTGATAATAAAAATCAACAGCGAGAGGGAGTTTCTCAGAAAAATCGTATAAACCAGCATCGATTCCATCGACACTGGTGCCAGACATAAGTCCTATGTAGTATTCTTTGCTCATTCTGAAATATGGGCTACGGCAACTTGAGTCGAGCTGAGGTGTTCTAATTGTTCAAACAGGGCTTTGGATTTTTCCAAAAAGTCAGCTTTGTACTTTGCCTCAATAGGGTTAGCATTAGGTAGGGTGACAGTGAGTGGATTGCGGTGAACACCATTAACGCGAAATTCATAATGTAAGTGCGGGCCTGAAGCAAGACCTGATTTACCGACATAGCCGATAACTTGCCCTTGTTTAACTCGCGAACCTACGCGCTGCCCTTTCCTGTATTTAGACATGTGCGCATAGAGAGTGCTGTATTTCTGACCATGCTGGACTATGACTACTCGCCCGTAGCCACCTTTGCGACCACGATAAGTAATTTTTCCGTCACCGGCGGCTTTAATGGGTGTGCCGCTGCGGGCAGCGTAATCAACGCCTTTGTGCGCACGAATTCGATTCAGAACCGGGTGTTTGCGTTTTAGGTTAAAGTGCGAGCTAATGCGTGCGAAATCGATTGGTGTGCGTAGAAAAGCCTTGCGTATACTATTACCGCCAGATGTATAATAGCTGGCTTTTCCTTCCGTATTCTGGTAGCGCGCGGCCTTTATGGACTTGCCTTGATTGATAAATTCAGCAGCGATAATGTTTCCTGGCCCAATCAGTTTACTACCTATATATAGCTTTTCATAAATAATAGAAAACCGGTCACCTTCGTACAGGTTTAAAGCAAAATCAATATCCCAGGCAAAAATATTAGCTAGTTGCATAATGATATTGTCTGAAAGGCCTGCATTTTTTCCATCAACAAACAGAGATGTGTGGATAACACCGGTAGCGGTATTAATTTTTCTGTCTACTTCTTGTTCTAATAATTCAACTTTAAAGCTGCCGTCTTCTAGTTTGGTCGCTTTAAGTTCCGCATAGGCATTCTTCTTGTAGATTAAATGACTTAATTCACCTGAAATGTCATGACCTATCATCAGTGAATTCCCAGGGCGTATAGTGGCGAATTGAGAGCTGATATCATTAGCGTGAACGATATTATGTAGATCAAGTTTATTTAGGTCATTGCTTGAAAAAATCGCGGAAAGACTCTCGCCTGATTTTACCTTATGTTCTTGCCAGATGGTTGACAGGCTTTGCATGCTCTGTGTTGGAGTGTTAGCATTAACTGCTGTCAAGGGTTGAGCTTCTGTTATGCCCAGTTCGGTTATTAATGTTTTAGTTCCCCCTGTTTGCTCAATCTTTGTCGTAATATCAGGGATGGTTAAGGCGATGGTTTCGGGAGCAGAGGGTTCGAATTTTTCAGCAAAGAAAGCGTAACTAATGGTTATAAGCGCAGCGCAGGCAACACCAATAAATAGGTGCTTTTGTGTGTTGTTTGTTTCATTTTTGGGTGGGTTAGTGGATTGGAATAAGTCGTTTCTATAGCGCATTTCTACAATTATAAGGTGTTTTTTTTGCTAATGCCTAATATTATATTACGGGAATATAATAATTGTTAAAGAGTAAATGTCTGGAATAGAGCGGATACCTTACTAAACTAAAGAATGAGGATGAGAAATTGCAAAAAGAAGTACTGGAGCAACTAAAGCGCGGAACTGATGAGATTCTGCTGGAAGCAGAGTTGTTAAAAAAACTGCAAGAAGGGCGACCACTACGAATTAAGGCGGGATTCGACCCTACAGCACCAGATTTGCACTTAGGGCATACAGTTTTAATTAATAAATTAAAGCAATTTCAGGATTTAGGTCATGAGGTTTTATTTCTGATTGGTGATTTTACCGGAATGATCGGTGACCCGACAGGGAAAAATGTGACTCGGAAGCCTTTAACGCGTGACGATGTTATAGAAAATGCAAAATCCTATGAAGAGCAGATTTTTAAGATTCTTGATCCGGTAAAGACATTGGTGATGTTTAATTCCAGCTGGATGAATGCAATGAATCCAGCGGAATTAATTCAACTGGCATCCAAAAGTACGGTAGCGAGAATGTTGGAGCGGGATGATTTTAGCAAGCGCTATAAAGGTGGGCAGCCTATTGCGATACATGAGTTTTTGTATCCATTAATACAAGGCTATGATTCGGTTGCGATGAAAGCGGACGTAGAATTAGGCGGAACAGATCAGAAGTTTAACTTGTTAATGGGGCGCCAGCTTCAGGAAATGTATGGTCAAAAACCACAAACGGTTATAACTGTGCCAATCCTGGAAGGTCTGGATGGCGTGCAGAAAATGTCTAAGTCACTCAATAACTATATAGGTATAGCGGATGCGCCCGATGATATGTTTGGCAAGATTATGTCAATCTCGGATGAATTAATGTGGCGTTATTTTGAATTACTAAGTTTCCGGCCTATGGATGAGATTGCGCAATGGAATCAAGAATGTCAGCAAGGCGCAAATCCACGTAATTACAAAGTTAAGCTGGCCCAGGAAATTATTGCCAGGTTCCATGATCAAGCAGCTGCGGAAAAAGCATTAGAAAATTTTGAGGCGCAGTTTAAGCGTGGTGCGATTCCTGATGATATTCAGGAAATAGAGCTAACAGCGACAACCGAAGGTTATGCTATTGCTTTACTGTTAAAAGATGCAGGCTTAACAGCTAGCACTTCAGATTCGAATAGAATGGTAAAGCAGGGGGCGGTCAAGATTGATGGTGAAAAGCTGAGTGATTCAAAATTGAGGGTTCAGGCTGGAACTGAGCATGTATATCAAGTAGGAAAAAGAAAATTTGCCAAAGTTAAAATCGTTACTTGATTGTATCGATCATGGCTTAATTATTAGGGCGTTAAATTAAACGCTTGACGATTAGCGCAGAGGAAGTATAATTCTCATCTCTTCAGTGCAGTGAGTTGGTTGAAGAGCAGTTTGAACGTGTATTTATCTGAGTTCCGGAGTGAGTAGTTTGGATTTTGGTTTCAGAGTAAATAAATAGACTAGCTGTTGAAATAAAAGCTTGACCAGAATGAATTGAACGCTATAATGGTCGGCTCCTTAACGAGAGTTGAGGCGGGTTTTCGGATCTGGTGAGTGTTGTATTTTTAGGTCACTTTATGTGGCGGTAGTTTGTTTTGAAGGGGTCGTGCTTCTGCCTTATTTCTTCGGAAGAATAAAAAAATAAAACATTGACAACGAGTTCAGGCTCAGTATAATTGTCGGACTCAGCAGAGCAGCTTCATCGCTCTGAGCTCTTTAAAAATACAAATCAAAATAATTTGTGTGGGTACTTGTAGAGATTATTAGCATGATAAAGATAATCGATATAAGAATCTACACCGTTAATCTTCGGATTAACAAACGTAAATTCTGACAATCGAAAAAAGATTGGTAACACATCTGATGATGTTACAAAATGATTTTAAACTGAAGAGTTTGATCATGGCTCAGATTGAACGCTGGCGGTATGCTTAACACATGCAAGTCGAACGGTAACAGCAGAGCTTGCTCTGGCTGACGAGTGGCGGACGGGTGCGTAACGCGTAGGAATCTGCCTATTAGTGGGGGACAACATGGGGAAACCCATGCTAATACCGCATACGCCCTACGGGGGAAAGCAGGGGATCTTCGGACCTTGCGCTAATAGATGAGCCTGCGTTAGATTAGCTAGTTGGTGAGGTAATGGCTCACCAAGGCGACGATCTATAGCTGGTCTGAGAGGACGATCAGCCACACTGGGACTGAGACACGGCCCAGACTCCTACGGGAGGCAGCAGTGGGGAATATTGGACAATGGGCGAAAGCCTGATCCAGCAATACCACGTGTGTGAAGAAGGCCTGAGGGTTGTAAAGCACTTTCAATTGGGAGGAAAACAGCTGGGTTAATAGCCCTGCTCTTGACATTACCTTTAGAAGAAGCACCGGCTAACTCCGTGCCAGCAGCCGCGGTAATACGGAGGGTGCGAGCGTTAATCGGAATTACTGGGCGTAAAGCGTACGTAGGCGGTTATTTAAGTCAGATGTGAAAGCCCCGGGCTCAACCTGGGAACTGCATTTGATACTGGATAACTAGAGTTTGATAGAGGAGAGTAGAATTTCTGGTGTAGCGGTGAAATGCGTAGAGATCAGAAGGAATACCAGTGGCGAAGGCGGCTCTCTGGATCAAAACTGACGCTGAGGTACGAAAGCGTGGGTAGCAAACAGGATTAGATACCCTGGTAGTCCACGCCGTAAACGATGTCAACTAGCCGTTGGGTCCAATTAAGGACTTAGTGGTGCAGCTAACGCATTAAGTTGACCGCCTGGGGAGTACGGCCGCAAGGCTAAAACTCAAATGAATTGACGGGGGCCCGCACAAGCGGTGGAGCATGTGGTTTAATTCGATGCAACGCGAAGAACCTTACCTACCCTTGACATACTAAGAACTTTCCAGAGATGGATTGGTGCCTTCGGGAGCTTAGATACAGGTGCTGCATGGCTGTCGTCAGCTCGTGTCGTGAGATGTTGGGTTAAGTCCCGTAACGAGCGCAACCCTTATCCTTATTTGCCAGCACGTAATGGTGGGAACTCTAAGGAGACTGCCGGTGATAAACCGGAGGAAGGTGGGGACGACGTCAAGTCATCATGGCCCTTATGGGTAGGGCTACACACGTGCTACAATGGCCGGTACAGAGGGCTGCGAACCTGCGAAGGTAAGCGAATCTCAGAAAGCCGGTCTTAGTCCGGATTGCAGTCTGCAACTCGACTGCATGAAGTCGGAATCGCTAGTAATCGCGAATCAGAATGTCGCGGTGAATACGTTCCCGGGCCTTGTACACACCGCCCGTCACACCATGGGAGTGGGTTGCAAAAGAAGTGGGTAGACTAACCTTCGGGAGGTCGCTCACCACTTTGTGATTCATGACTGGGGTGAAGTCGTAACAAGGTAGCCCTAGGGGAACCTGGGGCTGGATCACCTCCTTACAAAATGTTAGGCGCACGCCTATCTTAGTACTCACAACAAATTATTTTGATTGAATAAAGCAATGAGCCTGGGCCTGTAGCTCAGTTGGTTAGAGCGCACCCCTGATAAGGGTGAGGTCGGAGGTTCAAATCCTCCCAGGCCCACCAATTTTGCGCAATGTGGTTGAAAGATCATTTTGTGGAAAGTTTTTGGACATTTTCTGGGACTGGACGCTTGTTAGATGAAATGGCCACGTTAGTGGTTTTTTTATTTGCACGCAATAGAGAGGGGCCATAGCTCAGCTGGGAGAGCGCCTGCCTTGCACGCAGGAGGTCGGGAGTTCGATCCTCCCTGGCTCCACCAACTCTATAGAGGTTACGTAACGGAATTTAAGTTACGGGTATAGCTTTTATAGAATTGGTGAGGAAACTCAACAATTGCTCTTTAAAAATTTGGAATCTGTAAACTGTAATAAAGAAAGAATGAAGCAGTAATGGATTGTGTTTAGTTTGATGATGAGTCGGACTGTATGCAGGAAGTTATTGGTGAGTTCTCAAGCAAAGCGAAATTGTCAGCGATTATATAGTCACAACCAGACTGGTTGGGGTTATATGGTCAAGTGAATAAGCGCATACGGTGAATGCCTAGGCGGTAAGAGGCGATGAAGGACGTTGTAGCATGCGATAAGCCACGGTTAGTTTGCAAACTAACTTTGATCCGTGGATTTCCGAATGGGGAAACCCGGCCAGGATAACCTGGTCATCAATGACTGAATACATAGGTCATTAGAAGCGAACCCGGAGAACTGAAACATCTAAGTACCCGGAGGAAAAGAAATCAACCGAGATTCCCTTAGTAGCGGCGAGCGAACGGGGATTAGCCCTTAAGCATTAATTAAGTTAGTAGAACACTCTGGAAAGTGTGGCCATAGACGGTGATAGCCCGGTATACGAAAACTTTTTTAGTGTGAAATCGAGTAGGTCGGAGCACGTGAAACTCTGACTGAACATGGGGGGACCATCCTCCAAGGCTAAATACTCCTTACCGACCGATAGTGAACTAGTACCGTGAGGGAAAGGCGAAAAGAACCCCGGAGAGGGGAGTGAAATAGATCCTGAAACCGTATGCGTACAAGCAGTGGGAGCATGTCTTCGGACGTGTGACTGCGTACCTTTTGTATAATGGGTCAGCGACTTAATCTTAGTGGCGAGCTTAACCGAATAGGGGAGGCGTAGCGAAAGCGAGTCTTAATAGGGCGAATTAGTCGCTAGGATTAGACCCGAAACCGGGCGATCTATCCATGGCCAGGTTGAAGGTGGGGTAATACCTACTGGAGGACCGAACCCACTTATGTTGAAATATGAGGGGATGAGCTGTGGATTGGAGTGAAAGGCTAATCAAGCCCGGAGATAGCTGGTTCTCCTCGAAAGCTATTTAGGTAGCGCCTCGTGTATAACTATTGGGGGTAGAGCACTGTTTCGGCTAGGGGGTCATCCCGACTTACCAACCCGATGCAAACTCCGAATACCAATAAGTTTTAGCACGGGAGACACACAGCGGGTGATAAGGTCCGTTGTGAAAAGGGAAACAGCCCAGACCGTCAGCTAAGGTCCCAAAATCTATGCTCAGTGGGAAACGATGTGAGAAGGCCCAGACAGCCAGGAGGTTGGCTTAGAAGCAGCCATCCTTTAAAGAAAGCGTAATAGCTCACTGGTCGAGTCGGCTCGCGCGGAAGATTTACCGGGGCTAAGCATAGTACCGAAGCTACGGATCATACTTTTAGTATGGTGGTAGAGGAGCGTTCTGTAAGTCTGCGAAGGTCAATTGAGAAGTTGGCTGGAGATATCAGAAGTGCGAATGCTGACATGAGTAACGATAATGGGGGTGAAAAACCCCCACGCCGAAAACCCAAGGTTTCCTGCGCAACGCTAATCGACGCAGGGTTAGTCGGTACCTAAGGCGAGGCCGAAAGGCGTAGTCGATGGAAAACAGGTTAATATTCCTGTACCGCAATTAACTGCGATGGGGTGACGGAGAAGGCTAGGTCAGCCAACTGTTGGAATAGTTGGTTTAAGCACGTAGGGAGGACTCTTAGGTAAATCCGGGAGTCTATATTCTGAGGTGTGATGACGAGTTTCTTTTCGAAGAGATGAAGTGATTGATGCCATGCTTCCAAGAAAAACCTCTAAGCTTCAGGTTAATTGTGGCCGTACCCCAAACCGACACAGGTGGGTGGGATGAGAATTCTAAGGCGCTTGAGAGAACTCGGGTGAAGGAACTAGGCAAAATGGTACCGTAACTTCGGGAGAAGGTACGCCCTATAGGTGAAGCGACTTGCTCGTGGAGCCGAATAGGGTTGCAATAAAATGGTGGCTGCGACTGTTTATCAAAAACATAGCACTCTGCAAACTCGAAAGAGGACGTATAGGGTGTGACGCCTGCCCGGTGCCGGAAGGTTAATTGATGGGGTTATCTTCGGAGAAGCTCTTGATCGAAGCCCCGGTAAACGGCGGCCGTAACTATAACGGTCCTAAGGTAGCGAAATTCCTTGTCGGGTAAGTTCCGACCTGCACGAATGGCGTAACGACGGCCACACTGTCTCCACCCGAGACTCAGTGAAATTGAAATCGCTGTGAAGATGCAGTGTACCCGCGGCTAGACGGAAAGACCCCGTGCACCTTTACTATAGCTTTACGCTGGACTTTGACCCTACTTGTGTAGGATAGGTGGGAGACTTTGAAGCAGGAACGCTAGTTTCTGTGGAGTCAACCTTGAAATACCACCCTGGTATGTTTGAAGTTCTAACCCAGGTCCGTTATCCGGATCGGGGACAGCGTATGGTGGGTAGTTTGACTGGGGCGGTCTCCTCCCAAAGAGTAACGGAGGAGCACGAAGGTACCCTCAGCATGGTCGGAAATCATGCAATGAGTGCAAAGGCATAAGGGTGCTTGACTGCGAGATAGACACATCGAGCAGGTACGAAAGTAGGTCTTAGTGATCCGGTGGTTCTGAATGGAAGGGCCATCGCTCAACGGATAAAAGGTACGCCGGGGATAACAGGCTGATACCGCCCAAGAGTTCATATCGACGGCGGTGTTTGGCACCTCGATGTCGGCTCATCACATCCTGGGGCTGAAGCAGGTCCCAAGGGTATGGCTGTTCGCCATTTAAAGTGGTACGCGAGCTGGGTTCAGAACGTCGTGAGACAGTTCGGTCCCTATCTGCCGTGGGCGTTTGAGATTTGAGGGAAGCTGCTCCTAGTACGAGAGGACCGGAGTGGACGAACCACTGGTGTTCGGGTTGTCATGCCAATGGCATTGCCCGGTAGCTACGTTCGGACAGGATAACCGCTGAAAGCATCTAAGCGGGAAGCCCCTCCCAAGATGAGATCTCACTGGAACTTTAAGTTCCCTGAAGGGCCGTCGAAGACTACGACGTTGATAGGCAAGGTGTGGAAGCACAGTAATGTGTGAAGCTAACTTGTACTAATTGCCCGTGAGGCTTGACCATATAACACCAAATAGGTTTTACCTGTTTGAGTCATATGTAAGCGACATAACGTTTTTACTGTAAGAGAACGAAGCTTTTAAGCTCAAAACACAGATTTCCAATTATTTAGCCACAAGCTAGATAAGAGACGATTGATAGCAGGGAAGAGACTCATAAGGTATCGACTGAGGCTAGTCAATCAACACCGATTGCTTGGTGACCATAGCGAGCGTGAACCACCCGATCCCATCCCGAACTCGGAAGTGAAACCGCTTAGTGCCGATGATAGTGTGGATTTATCCATGTGAAAGTAGGGAATTGCCAAGCTCTTAATATTAAAACCCATCTTCTGACGAAGTTGGGTTTTTTTTTGCCTGGAACTTTGTTGTACAATACGTTTTACCCATAAAACGTTAAAAGAAAACCACGGTAGGAGCGTGTGGCTTTCGCCCGATTTAAAATACAATAATAGTTTTTTTCTACAAAGAGGGGCTAAAGCTGCGCCCTACGGATAAACACAGAGTTTAATAATAGAGGGGTATAATATCTAAAGTTATTGAACGCCATAAATGCTGATAGTTTAATTATTTGTAAATAACACTATGCAAGATGAAATTTCTCTCAGTCGTTTAGACTATGCTTTTAGTAGGTTCTTAGCTCAGAAAAGTGATTTAGAGGCAAAAAAGGCTAAGCAGTTTAGAGCTATTATTGCAGAGCTATCTAATGCAGTTAGTCAGGGACATAGTTGTATAGAAATAAATAAGGAAGATCAAAGCTTAGTAGTGGCTTCAGGCATGGCAGATGATTCAGGAAAGCTCCCTATCGTACTGGAAAACAATAAGTTATATCTGCAGCGTTACTGGAGTTACGAGTGTAAATTGGCAAACAAAATTACTACGCTGATAACTAATGAGCGTTCAATAAACGGTGTAGACAAAATCATTGCGCAGTATTTTCCAGTCAAAGATGAAGTCGATTGGCAGAAAGAAGCAGCACTAAGGGCGATAAATGATACTTTTACAATTATTACCGGTGGGCCCGGAACCGGAAAAACCACGACAGTAGTTAAAATTCTTGCCTTATTACAGGAATTATCAGTTCAGCCGTTAAATATTGCACTTGCAGCGCCCACTGGAAAAGCAGCAATGAGGCTGCAAGAATCCATAGGCCAAAACATAGCAAGTTTGCCAGGATCTCAATGGATTAAAAATACAATTCCGGTGCAAGTTATTACCCTGCATCGTTTATTAGGCGCAAGGCCACCTTCGCCCTATTTTAAATATAATAAAGATAACCCCCTACCCTACGACATCGTTGTAGTGGATGAAGTTTCAATGATTGATTTACCCTTAATGTGTAAATTGGTCAATGCCCTGAAAAAAGGAACCCGTTTGATTTTGTTAGGTGATAAAGATCAACTGGCTTCGGTTGAAACAGGTTCGGTACTTGCAGATTTAACGATTGCATTGCCAGAATATACCCAGGAACTAAAAAAAACCTACCGATTCTCCGGACAGATCAAAACATTCGCTGATGCTGTTAATCAACAAAGAGAGCGAGATGCCTGGGAATTATTGATTCAAAATCATGCTCAGGTTCTTTTATTAAAAAAGGATTTAATCGAGTTTATTGTAAATAAGCAAACGGTTTATTTACAGCTAATTTCAGATGGAGCTGAATTTAAACATTGTTTTGACGCATTCAATTCATTTCAGGTGTTATGCGCTACTCGTCAGGGAGTGAATGGCGTGGCAGATATAAATCTCCGGGTTACGCAACAATTAAAAGAAAGAAAATTAATTCAGAGCTCAAGACTATGGTATTCCGGGCGACCGGTTATGGTCACTCAAAATGATCCTGTGTTACGTTTGTATAATGGTGATATTGGTATTTGTATGCCGGATGCCGAGAGTGATGGGAAATTAATGGTTTTTTTCTTATTGCCTGATGGCGCGATAAGAAAGTATATGCCGGCCAGGTTGTCATATTGTGAAACGGTGTTTGCCATGACCATACATAAAAGCCAGGGCTCTGAGTTTAACGAAGTGTTGCTGGTTTTACCGGAGTCGATGAATCCTGTTTTAACAAAGGAACTAATTTATACAGGTGTTACTCGTGCTAAGAAATTTCTTAAATTAGTTACGAATAAAGTGGTTTTTTTAGAAACTATACAGCGTCGGGTTGAGCGTTACAGTGGCTTGGCAGACAGAATTAAAAAAAAAGCTTGAGACTATCCGGGAATGCTCAAGCTATTTTTATAGTTTCGAGGAAACCTTAAATTAAGCAGATGAATCTATTGATCTTCTTGTGTCGCTTGTGACTTGAAAATCTGCTGCTCCATTGTAGCTACTCGATTTTCTAAGTCTTCCAATTTAGAGCGTGTCTTGGCTAATACGCCTTTCTGCACTTCAAACTCTTCGCGGGTGACTAAGTCCATTTTACCCAAAGCACCTTGTAAAATAGCGCGAAAATTTTTCTCCATATCTTCTTTAAGATTGGAAAGCCCAGGAGGAATGGCATCACTTAAACGCGTGGCGATATCATCAATTGATTTTGGATCAAACATTTTTATTCCTATTAAAGTATGTAAATTAAATTGCCTTAGTTACACCAAGCCAGAATTGGTAATAGATATATATTCACGACAGATTTTTTCAAGATCAGCCTGTTCTAGGGGTTGTTGCATTAACAAGCAATAGTAGTGATCATCCTGTTCACTGAAAGTAATACAGTTCTTGCAGTGACCAAAGCTATTTGTGTCATTAGCGTTTTGTAATGCTACTAATGCTTGATATAGCGCGGCACTGATAGAATCAAATTGCTTATTGGCAATGGCTTGTTCCGCCTTAATAAATACGTCAAAAGGAGTAATGCTTTTGAGTAGTTGTTGCCCCCAGGGTAAAATCTTGAGATGCACAATACGCTTATCAATGAGGTCTTGTATCTTTTCCAGATAACCTTTGCGCTCCAGAACCTGTAATGTTTGCGACACGGTACCTTTGGTTAAACCCAGATAATCGGTAACCGCTGCGGGTGTATCACTAAATCGATTACAATTGGCCAAATAATCCAGGGTCTGAACATGCACTGGTTGCAAGCCTAAAGCCGAATATTTTTTTCGCTGCTCAGCTCTGAGCAGGGTACTGATCCGTTCAATTAATTTTAAAGTTGTTAGTTCTGGCATGCAAGTATCTTATCACTACTCCGAGCAGGCATAAAATAAACTCAGTAAAAGCCGTTAAAGATTTTTATACCTTTAGCATTGCAAGGGGAGAGTGAGTTTATTAAATCCATATTAATCATTAAATGTGTATCAAGTGAAGCCCTAATTTGCAGGAAAGCTTAAATGTTTATAGCTCCCCTTACGGATGTTAAAAAAGGCCAGTTCGGGTAGGCTCATGAGGATACCCATAGTTCCATCTTTTAATGCTTTACCTGAATCAAACGCCAAGGAAAAACTTCCGTAGAGCCCCATGATTGTTGCAGCGACCAAGTTAATTGAGCCAAATATTGGCCGCATCAAGATATTGTCATCTGTAAAAATAAGAAAGGCGGCATCCTGATCATTAAATTTATAATCAGTAGCGCTAAGTGTATTAAATTCTCTTAAAAATACAATGGCACTGTTTTCTTCTCTGTACATTGCTGCAAGTTGCTGGTGCCGAAAAGACGGCAGTGCCTGTTTTGTGTAATCATCAGAGAGGTTACGAAATGAACCAAAGGGAATAAACGAGATAATATTTTTATCTGTTAATTGGCTTAGCTCTTTGATCTGCTGGTTGTTCGTGGGTAGATGACTAATGGTACGGGTAATTTCAGTTACACAGTTGCGCGTAAAAAGATCATAACCATAGAGTGCATGCAATTGCTGTTCGATGCTTTGTTGGTAAGCTTCAAACCTGGCTAACCCTTCAGCTATTTGCCGATCGGTGATCTTTGGCAGTAGCATCTCTGGCAAAGAGATTGACTTGCTCGCCAGAAGTTGCTCGCCTGATATCCGGATGCCTTGTTTGTTTTGTAGGTTATCTTCTCGTTCATAGTAGTAATTGCTCAGCATTTCTAGCTGACCATAGGTTTTTTCGGTAATGATATGTTGCTCTGTAAATAGCGCGGCTTTTATTTGGACAATTCGAGCTAAAGCATTATTTTTCTGGGCTAGCAATTTAGTTTCATAGCGGGCAACTTCAGTATAGTCAATAACTGGACTAGAGTCTCGAAAGGTATCTAGGAACACAAACTTACCTGATTCAATGCTTAGGGAAAGGCTTATTATACGCGCGTAGAGTGAAAATGCGGCATTGCCCCAGTCTGGGCGTTGGGAATTTATCAGGGTTAATAAATTATGACTTAATACAAGTTGAAAGCGTTTTAATTGAGAAATTTCAGCTTGAGAAAGGATAAATAATGACGGCTCAGGGCTAAAATAATGTTGTGGATTTAAGGTGTAATTATTTTTAATCGTTTCCAATAACAATATTTTGCTAATGCTATCCAGATAGTGACTGGCAAATGAGTAGGGTATTGGTGAAAAGGTAACTTCGCTCAATTGTAAGCTGTTTTTGGGCCAGGGTTCCGGGTGTAAGGCATTAACTTCAGACTTCAGTTGAACGATGCGCTGAGTTAAGAAATCAGCACCATACTTTTGGTTTATTTGTTGTTGAAGCTGATAGTTTGTCAGCGATTCTGTTTTACGTGGAACAGCCTTTATACTAAATAAACCTGCGCCTTTAATATTTAATTGAGAGTGTTGAGTTTGATTGTTTAGTAGTGCAATATTGAGATTGATTTCCTTACGGATGTCATCCTGCTGCTTTTGCAATAAAAAGTGTAGACTGAAATGGTTGAGTAATTGCTCATAATCGCTGTCATTGAGATTTAGTGCCGCCTGATGAAAGGTTCGGTTTTCTAAATAGCGATATTGAAAGTCAAAGTCAGTGCTGGTATCTTTGATTAAGCGAATAATGCCGCCATCATAATGTTGGAAATGATAGGTTTCATCATCGAAACGAAGCGCAGTATGCCCACCACTGGCATTGCCTTCACTGGCAGTAATATAGATATAATCAAATGCTTTTGCATGCAAAGCTGATGAAAACAAGAAACCTAGGGCCGTGCTTAACAAGCAAAAACATGTCATTGTTTGTTTACTAAGCACGGCTTGGATGTATAAATTAAGACTTTTAGTCTTTTTTCATCTCATAACCTTTCTGGATTAATTTCATCCTGGCGGCATCAGAATTGGCTATTTGATCTTTATATGTTTCATATGCACTGCCGGTTATATTTGATTTTTTTAAGGCACGGCCTATGGCAATCAACGTTGCATCATCATCTTCCCAGTTTGTAATACCATTGGCAGAAGCTATTTCAGAAACGCCTCGTGAAAAAGCAAGGCGATCAAAGTCGGCAGTACTGAGATAGGCGCTAGAATAACTGATTATCTGTTGCTGATATTTTTCAGTATCATTGGACGACTCTGAGGAAGTACTGCTGCTACTTGACCCAGAAGATTTTGAACTACTGCCTGAGCTATCCGATGAGCTTTTGGAGCTGTAAGAAAAAGAACATCCTTGCGCTAGACTCACTATCATAATGAAGGGAAACAGAAATGGTTTAATTTGCATGGTAAAAATCCGATGTTGGTTGCGAAATTTAAGTGTAATCATGAGCACTTTTTAAAGTAAAAAAAAATTTTATAGCATACGTACGTCTAATAATCAATTGGAATGAGCATGAAAAAAATGTGGCAAGCTTGTATAGTATAGGTGAGTATTTGTTTTCCAGGTATTAATAAAACACTATTTTTGCGTAATTAGTTCTTGCGTAGTGTACACAGATGGTTTCAGTAAGGAAGACCATCATTAGTCTTAAGCTTGTGGCTGAATGCCGCACATATAATTTAATAAAAGTGAGATAAAACATGACAGAATCCGCTATTTTATTTTCTGAAGCTAAAGAGGTTATTCCGGGTGGCGTAAATTCACCTGTACGTTCTTTTAGTGGCGTGGGAGGAACCCCCGTTTATATTGATCATGCCAAAGGAGCTTATATATACGACTCAGAAGGTAAGCAATATATTGATTATGTGGGCTCATGGGGCCCAATGATAGTCGGCCATGCACATCAGGATGTGTTAGATGTAGTCAATGAAACGGCAGCTAAAGGGCTAAGTTTTGGTGCTCCAACCGAGCTTGAGACCCTGATGGCAAAGAAAATCTGTAAATTAGTGCCATCTATTGAGCAAGTACGCATGGTGAGTTCGGGTACAGAAGCCACCATGAGCGCTATCAGGCTTGCCAGAGGATATACTGGCCGGGATAAGATTGTAAAATTTGAAGGTTGCTATCATGGCCATTCTGATTCCTTATTAGTTAAGGCAGGCTCAGGCGCATTAACTCTGGGGGTTCCAAGTTCGCCAGGTGTGACAGCAGCGGTTGCAGAAGATACGATTACTCTGGCTTATAATGATATAGAGGAAGTTAAACAGACTTTTGCTGCTAGCGGTGAACAAATCGCCGCAATTATTGTTGAGCCTGTCGCAGGTAATATGAACTGTATTCTGCCTGCTGCAGGTTTCTTAGAAACCTTGCGCGAAGTATGCGATCAATACGGAACGATATTAATTTTTGATGAAGTGATGACCGGTTTCCGGGTAGATAAGCACTGTGCTCAGGGCTTATATAATATAAAGCCGGATTTAACGACGCTAGGAAAAGTAATTGGCGGAGGAATGCCTGTCGGTGCTTTTGGTGGCGCACATAAAATAATGTCCTCTTTAGCACCACTGGGGCCAGTGTATCAGGCGGGAACTTTGTCGGGAAATCCGGTTACTATGGCTGCGGGTTATAAAACGCTGGAATTAATATCTGCAACTGATTTTCATAAGCACTTGGCGGAAAAAACACGAACCCTGGCTGAAGGCATACAAGCTAAGGCGGTTGCTGCTAATATAGGTATGTCTATTAATGTTGTAGGCGGAATGTTTGGCCTGTTTTTCACGCAAGAAGATCAGATCAGTAGCTTTGCCCAAGTCATGCGCTGTGACCAGGAATTATTTAAGCAGTTTTTTCATGGCATGCTAGAGGAAGGCGTATATTTTGCTCCTTCAGCTTTTGAGGTGGGCTTTGTTTCGTCTGCGCACAGTGATGCGGACATTGCCGCTACTATTAGCGCTGCTGAGCGGGTATTCAATCAATTATAGGCATTAAAGGGTGAGTTTTGATAGACTCTGCGCATATTTACGATAGTTGCGCTCTACTTGGGCAAAACCAGGCGCTAATAAATCGCTACTATGGCAGCGCGCTGCGGCATAACTCATCCTTGTTTATATGGCTACTTTCCTATCCTCAGTACACGATCTATACCAGCGTTTTTCTACGCAAGAAAGTGATTTAATTCGCCATGCAATAGCGCTGGTTGACAGTCGTGATAACAATCAATCCAGTCGGCCTCGCGGTCTGGATGTTGCCTTAAATTTACTTAAGCTTAATGTTGATATCGAAACAACATTGGCTGCTATTCTGAGTGATTCAAGATTATCGGGTTACCCGCTTGAACCAGAGTTTGGGCCTTTAGTCGCTAGCCTAGTTAAAAATGTTCAACAATTAAATAGCATAAATATTTACACTGACAGTATTTCAAATCAGGCTGCACAAGTAGAAGTATTGAGAAGAATGTTATTATCTACAGCCGATGATATTAGAGCGTTGCTCATTAAGCTTGCTTATCGTCTGGCAAGATTAAAAAATCTGGCTCAGGAAGAGCCGCAAATGCGTCATTTTATAGCGAAGGAAACACTAGATCTATACACACCAATTGCGAATCGGCTAGGTATTGGGCAATTGAAATGGGCATTAGAGGATTATGCTTTTCGCTATTTGGAACCAGAAAACTATGTGTTTGTTGCCCGGCAACTCGAAAATAAACGCATATACCGGGAAGAGTGTATAGATAGCTTTATCGAGAAATTAAAAGCTGTCGTTGCTAATTCCAATATGCCGGTGGAAATTAAAGGCCGGCCCAAGCATATTTATAGTATCTGGCAAAAAATGCAACGTAAGAATCTGTCAATTGAAGAACTATATGATCTATTAGCGGTTCGTGTAGTGGTGTCGGATATATCGCAATGCTATGAAGTATTAGGTATAGTCCATCAACTTTGGGCTTCTATTCCTAAAGAATTTGATGACTATATAGCCAACCCCAAAACGAATGGCTATCAGTCATTACATACGGTGATTATAGATGCAGAAAAAAATCGTATAGAAATACAAATTCGTACCCGGGGAATGGATGATTTTGCAGAGCTTGGGTTAGCGGCACATTGGCGCTATAAAGAAGGAAGCAAGCAGAATATTGCCACAGAAAAAAGCATAGCCTCGTTAAGGAAATTGCTGGAAGAAAAGGATGGTGATACCCTGCGGGCTAATTTCCGTACCGAATTATTTGCGGACAGAGTCTATGTGCTAACCCCTGAGGGGAAATTAATTGACTTGATTAAAGGCGCAACACCGCTGGACTTTGCCTATGCAATACATACAGATGTCGGGCATCGTTGTCGAGGCGCTAAAGTTAATGGCTGTATTGTGCCTTTAACTTATCAGCTAAAGACTGGAGAGCAAGTTGAAATTCTTACCGTAAATGATATTGCGCCCAACTCGAACTGGCTAGATCCTAACCTCGCCTATTTAAAAACCCCGCGTGCTATTAATAAAGTTAAAGCATGGCTTAAGCTAAAAGGAAAAGATAAACATTATCTGCTAGGACAGCAACTTTTAGACAAGGAAGTTATACGGCTGGGGTTAAAAAATCACTTCCAGGCCAGGTTATTGCACCATTTTAAACTTTCTAATGTCGATAAGTTATACATTGCTCTGGGGCGTAATATTATTAGCAGCAGGCAATTAAATTATGCATTAATCGAAGTAGGAGGAAAAAAAAGGCAGGTAAAAACCAGAAAAACCACCCAGACTAAAGCACAAATTCTGGAGATTACAGTGGATGGCAAAGATAATATCCTGACCCATTTTGCCCAGTGCTGTGATCCTCACGCAGGTGATGAACTGACAGGATTTATTAGTCATAGCAATGGAATTGCAATCCATAGAAAAGACTGCGTGAACATCAGTAGTCTAAGTGATGAGAAAAAACGGCAACTTATTGAAGTTAGATTAAAAGAAAGAGAGGCTTAAGCGACTTTCTTGTGAGCTGAATCGCTGGACTTAATTATTAACCGGTCAATTTTTTATACTGTGTTATTTGTGCTGAGTGCTAACGACTGTTGCGCGCAAACTACCGAATTTACCTTTGTCGATAATGACACGAAAAGTAGCCCTCAACGTTATCAATATTCTGTGATACAGGCGGGGGATAATTTTAAATTCGACACTGTCCCAGAATACAATGCCGAGTTTACGATGGTAGTGGCGAAGTGGCACGTATGCACTACGTCTGCGGCGCTGAAGGCCTTAGCTGTCGCGTTAAGTTTTTGCCGCTTGCTTGGGCTGGGATGCCCAAAACAAGCTTGCGCAAAAATAGCGACTCCCCGGTATGGCTTTAGGCCTGAGTTCATAGGCGGTAATTGTTTAGTTTTTATTGAAGAAAAGGCTAGAAATACAGTATTGCAGCGCATCGGCAAAGCAGGATTTTGACTGGGTACTTAAGAGTGTGTTAAAAATAGAAACATTTTTAGGTTTTTAATAAGGCCAGATAGAGAAAACATTAAGCAATGAATAGCCCGGAAAAAATAAAAATAAAAATAAAAGCGGCTGGTGTCGGTTACTTAATTAATCGTATTCAGACTTTGTTTGTTGGCATGTTACGAATATGGACGATTCCTATCGTCTTGATGTTAAGTGTCGCTTCAGGTTTTACTACATTTTATGGCATGTCGCATTTCATAATTCCATGGATTGCGTTGGTGATTACCGTTGCTATTCAATCCATCGTAGTTATATGTACGCTGGAACTTGCCGGCATACACTGGAAGGCTAATCGTACCCGCTACCTCTCTGTGCTTTTGTCATTAATCATTGCACTGGTTGCTTCGGTCTCTTTTTCATATTTTAAATTTTATGAAGTTTCAGAGACCGAAACCATACACATTCAGCGCTTAAACGATATAAGAGCAGATATAAAATCATATCTGGGTGAAGTCCTACCTTTTAAAAGCAAGTTGTTGGCGCAAAAGCAGGTAGATCTGGAACTGGCATCCAAAGAAGTCTCTCAGGCTTATTTTGGAACCCATCCCGAGATTATTGCTGGATACCGAAATCAAGTGGGCAAGGGGCCTTTCTGGGAGCGGTTTAATGAAATTTATCAGGCAAAAAAACAGTCTCTGGGTGAGCTGGAAACAAAATTTTTATTATTAGACCAAAGTGTACAGCAGTTGCAAGCTCACCTGGCTGACCTGGATGTTGCTACGAATGTAGAAAGCGCTTACTACGATGTGCTCAATAGTTTTCGGGAAGTACAGTTTAAGGTCAATCAGCTGTCAAGTGAATTCGGGCAATCGTTGCCGGATCCTCCCATGTTGCTGACATATAATCAGTTTATTGAAGATATAAAGCCGAATATGGCGATGTGGAGTGGCTTCTCATTATTTGCTTTTGTCTGTGCGGCGATGGTTGATTTTTTTACGGTACTGCTTTCGTATCGCTTGGAGCTGACTGCCCCAGGTCCATTGACTCAAGATGAAGAAGAGCTGGTTTTTGAATGTTTGCGCCAATTTACTCAGTTTCGTATTAACGAAAATGATGAGCTGGAGATGAACATTGAGAAAAGTAATATCGAGAAAGCGAGGCGCTACTCTGACTGGTCCCGCATGTTTGCCGTGGGACTGTTATTGAGTCGCGGCTTTCTGAGAAAAATTGACAAAAATACAGTGGAATTTGCGCCTAATTTGTATCCCTTAATGGCGGCTAAAATGGGCGATAGAATAACCAAATTAAGAGCCGAAGCGCAACAGGCCAGACAGGTAACAGAGCATGAATAGTCCAGGCACTGAAATAGAAAGCTGGTTAATCGAAGGCACTTTAAATCATGATCAGAGGCTTGAACCTGAAGTCTGGCAAGTTGATTTTGATGAAGGCCGGCAACTGGTTTTCAGGGACTTTGGTCCCTATCAAAAATTGTATTTACGCTCCGAAAAGTTCGTTAAGCGTTTTTATCATACGCTTTATCCTCTGGCTGTTGAAGACTGGCAGGTTTGCGAGCAGATTCAGCTTTATGATGAATTTTGTACCGTTGATACTCAGTTGGATATTCGTTTTCAGGCGACTTTACAATACGCTCAGCAACAGGCAGAAATCCTGCCGGAAATTAATGAGCATATAAAAAACACCTATCATAAATCGATTAGTAATATCATCAGTCAGCATTTACTCGAACTAAAAGATGATGAGTGGGTGCGCTCAGGTCTGGGTGAGATAGAAAAAGCTATTTCATTCGCTGTGAGTGAAATGCTTATGTTAGATGAGATAGAAGCGCAAACGCGTTGTGCAATTCAGACGACATTTATAGAATTTCCGGATGTGCAGCTAGGTAAAGAAGCCGTTTATCTGAGTGTCCTTAAAAAGAGCTATGAGGTATCAGAAGAGCAGAGAGAAGAGCGCTTTCGTCAGGAGCAACTAGAGCAACAGCAGCTGCTGATACATCACCAGAAACAACTGGAGCAATTTGAGCAAGAAGCTGAATTAGAACGTCAGAGACAGGAGCAAGGTGCTCAGCATCAGAGGCAACTATTACTCGACCAGGAACAGCAGCAGCAAGAGCTGTTTGTTGTAGAGTCCCGTTTACATGGGGATAAAATAAAGCATGAGAACTATTTAAATGATATTACCCTGGATGTTCAGTTACAGGCAAAGCAGGAACAGGAAAAACGCACCCGCAATGGGGAGCAAACATCTCAGGCAGAAGACATAAGTCATCAGGCTTTATTAAAAGATCAGAAGTTACATGCTGATATTGAGAAGTATGAACATGAACAAGCCAGCTGGCTAGAAGCCAAGGATAAATCCCATACACTGGAGCTGGAAAAAGAACAGCAGCAAAAGCTATTAAAATTTGAAATGGAAGTAGCACATAAAAAGCATGAAGAACAAGTGCAGCTGGAAATTCAGGAAGAGAACTACAATATCACCAAGAATTCGGATGTCTATTTACGCAAAGAAATTGAGCTACTGGAGTTAGATAAAAAACGTCTGGAATTACAATTAGCGATTGATGAAAGCCGCAAAGCAAGTGGGTAAGGTACATAAAGACCGGTTGAAGTAAAGTGCATCATCGATGCTTTGAACGCAGTGGAGGATAGAGATGAAAACAAAAATAAAAGTCTACCTAGCTACCGAGCAAGAGGGAGGTGGCTTTTGGGTGTTTGTTTTCAGTTTAGTCGTTATTACAAGCATCTGCAAAACAGCCGGATTCATTGCTTAGATAAATAGGCGTTTGCTGATGCTACCTGGAATGCATTACAGCATAAAGTCTGTCCAGAATGTGGGTATGTATTTTCTATGTATGGCTGGGATGTTATAGATGCGCATTGACGCGCTAACCATGAAGATGTGATTAGTTATGAAGATGCGTGGAAATTAATTTCTAAGGATAAATACATGAAAGTCATGCTGGCTTACTGCAGAGTAAAGCGCGTTGGGTATTTAATGAAACAGTTTTTTGCGTGCTAATTATGACTGATTGTTGTTCAACGGTTGAGAGGGAAGCAAGGAAATATAAGTGCCCTGTTTGTGCCGGGAAAAATTTAGTGGTATCCATAACAACTATATTGCAGCATATAAAAAACCATGGCAATGGGCCTTTAAAGACCAGAGGTATTTTTTTTGTGATAATCCAGTATTTTCTGCGCTAAAAATATTAAGTAATTCATGTTTACTTAGGGATATGTTTCAGGCTATAGACAACAGGTAGGGTTGTTTACTAGTTATTGAATTTACTCAGGAGTAGCGGTTAGATAAGCCTTATTCATGTATGTTTAAGGTAGGTTTTATTAAATTTGTATTGCATCACTTTTTTTTAACGACATACTCGACAACATAATCATGCCAAGTTCAAAAATTATCTATACCGAAACTGACGAAGCCCCGGCTTTAGCGACCTATTCATTTTTGCCGATTGTAAAATCTTATCTAAAAGCGGCGGGTGTTACAGTTGAAATACGTGATATTTCTCTGGCAGGGCGTATTATTGCAAATTTCCCGGATAAGCTGACAGCAGAGCAACAACAGGGTGATGCTCTGACGGAACTGGGGGAATGGGCGAAAACAGCCGATGCTAATATAATTAAATTGCCCAATATTAGCGCGTCTATTCCCCAGTTACAGGCTGCTATCAAGGAATTACAACAGGCAGGTTTTGATATTCCTGATTACCCTGAAGGTCCGGATAATGAAGCTGCAAAGAACATTCAGGCACGTTATGCCAAAGTACTAGGAAGCGCAGTTAACCCAGTATTACGGGAAGGTAATTCTGATCGACGCGTGGCTACCCCAGTAAAGGAATATGCACAGAAGCATCCGCATTCCATGGGCGTATGGGCAGCAGATTCCAGATCTCATGTTGCATCAATGGGAGAGGGTGATTTCTATTCCAGTGAGCAATCGATAGTGCTTAAAACAGCCGGTGATGTCAGTATTGAATTACTCAGTGATACGGGTCAAACCCTGATACTGAAACAAAAAACGCCGGTACTGCAAGGGGAGGTGCTTGATTCTGCGGTAATGAAGCGCACGGCCCTACGTGCTTTCTTTGCCGAGTCTATAAGCGATGCAAAAGAGCAGAATGTGTTGCTGTCATTGCACTTAAAAGCGACCATGATGAAAGTGTCTGATCCCATCATGTTTGGTCATGCGGTCAGTGTTTATTATCAGGATGTGTTTGCCAAATATCAGGAGCTTTTTAATCAACTAGGTGTCGATACGCGTAATGGCTTAGGTGATGTGTATGCGAAAATTGTCAGTCTACCTGAGGAGCAGCGCAAAGCCATTGAAGCGGATATACAGGGGGTTTATCAGACCCAGCCAGCACTGGCGATGGTGGACTCAGATAAAGGCATTACCAATTTACATGTGCCCAGTGATGTTATCGTCGATGCCTCGATGCCTGCGACACTCCGCTCTTCCGGGCAGATGTGGGGTCCGGATGGCAAGTTACGTGATACTAAAGCAATGATCCCGGATCGTTGTTATGCCGGTATCTACCAAGAAGTATTTGCGTTCTGTCAGCAGCATGGTGCTTTTGATGTGACGACGATGGGTAGTGTCAGTAATGTCGGCCTGATGGCGCAGAAAGCAGAAGAATATGGCTCGCATGATAAAACCTTTGAAATGTCGGAAAGCGGTGTCGTGCGTGTGATAGATAGTGCCGGCAATGTGCTATTAGAAAACAAGGTTGAGCAAGGTGATATCTGGCGTATGTGCCAGACTAAGGATTTGCCGATTCAGGATTGGGTTAAATTAGCCATCAACCGAGCCAGAGCAACTGGGCAGCCAGCGATTTTCTGGCTGGATAAAAACCGCGCACACGATAGCAATTTAATTGCCATCGTGGAAGGCTATCTAAAAACACATGACACCAGCGGACTTGATATTCAGATCATGTCACCGGTGAATGCCATACGCTACACATTGCAGCGAGTCAAAGCAGGTGAAAACACAATCTCGGTAACCGGCAATGTATTGCGGGATTATTTAACCGATTTATTTCCGATTTTAGAGCTAGGCACCAGTGCAAAAATGTTATCCATAGTGCCGTTACTGGCGGGTGGTGGACTATTTGAAACCGGTGCAGGTGGTTCGGCACCAAAGCATGTGCAACAGCTGTTAGAGCAAAATCATCTGCGTTGGGACTCGCTAGGCGAATTTTTGGCCCTCGCTGTTTCTCTGGAGGATCTAGGGTCTAAAGCCGGAAATGAAAAAGCCCAGGTGCTGGCTGCAACTTTGAATACAGCCAATAGCCGGTTTTTAAATAATAATAAATCTCCCTCGCGTAAAGTAGGTGAGCTAGACACTCGGGGGAGTCATTTTTACCTTGCCATGTATTGGGCACAGGTTCTTTCTGAGCAAGATAATGATGCTGAATTAAAAGCGAAGTTCACACCTATCGCCCAGCAGCTAACTGAAAATGAAGCTGAGATTGTTGCCCAGTTAAATGCTGTACAGGGTACAGCTGTTGATATTGCTGGGTACTACCGCCCAGATAGAGCGCTAGCTGCAAAAGCAATGCGCCCCAGCGCAATTCTTAATGCGATTATTGATAGTCTATAAAAGATAAAGTCGGGAGTTTTGATTGTTTAGCGCTACCACTTTTCACGAACGGGTAGTGCTGTCAAACATCGCACTTAATCACGCACGAGCGATGTGCTTTTTTGCTTTGCATCTAGCATCGTCCAGTATAATAAGCCGCCCCAGATAACGCCTGTGACATTCAGCAGGGTATCCCGCCAATTGATAGGCCCTTTTGGGTAAGCTTGATAAACCTCGTCCATTAAACCGGCAAACAAGGCTAAGAAAATAGCCAGATATGATTTCTTAGCGTAGATTTTGCAGAGTAAAATCGTCAAAAGACAATACTGGATAAAATGCACATACTCGATTGAGATCTTTACTAGATCGGCATAATAGAAAAAAAGCACGCCTGCGAACAGTGTCCAGGCAATAGTCTTGTTTAGTTTTTGCTGGCTTTTTGCCAGCAGATAAACCAGGCTCATAAGAAAGCAGGCAAACAATACTTTTCCAGCTAAGAGAACATAATAGCGATAAACGGCAGGGGTATACTGGTCACTTAGTGCATAGCAGACATTGGAAACAGGAATATGCCCCCAGATATAAAACGCATACAGAATAATGACCGAAGCCCATAAATAGACAATTCGAAGGGCGTCGGGGTTGCGAACAATAGAGCGAATCATGGCGAATATATATGGAATACTTGTGGAATGTGCAGCAGCTCATGTTTTACTCAATTAACGCTGATAGACATTCAGTGAACTCAGGTAACGCACTGAACTTTAATATAAAAATGACATTATAAATGAACTATGCTGTCCAAGGGCAGCTAGATTTTTTTATTATAAGACTATACCATTAAGTACCTAATATTGATATTTGAGGTGACGGAATGCCTAAAAACACGAGTATGACCCTGGGTGAGCACTTTGATGGTTTTATCGCTCATGAAATTGAAGAAGGTCGATTGGCCTCGACCAGTGAAGTGGTGCGAGCCGGACTTAGAAGGCTTGAAGACAACGAACAAAAATAGCAGCTCTTCGCTATTTGCTTGAAGAGGGTGAGCGTAGCGGTACTGTAGAGTATAATTATCAGGGCCTGATGAATGAAATCGATGAAGAACTTGGTTAGGAGCGAGGATGAAATCACTTCGACAACTCACAGGTCTTTTTATCCGTCTGCTGCGTTGTTGAAACATTTGCGTAGCTCGCTACCTGACTGTTTCAACACCTTGAATACGAGTAAAAATCCTGCGCCAGTTGCCGAAGTTATTTCGTGCCCGTTCCTGTGAGAGCATTTACGCTTACCAATAAAGCCAAAGCTGATTTGAAATCAATTGCTGTCTATACGTAGAGGAAATGGGGTAAAGGTCAACGTGAAACTTATCTACGCCAATTTGACGCTACTTTCCACATGTTATCTGCGGCCCCAGAATTAGGTAGCAAATGTGATGTTTATTAAACATGGGTATCAATTCCCCCCCCCGTTTCTAATCATATGCTTTTCTATCATAGCATTAGCCAATTTGAAATTGAGTTTGTTCGTATTTTACATAAATGTAGAAATGCTAAAATACAGTTTAAATTCTTGTAACATAGATTTTAATAAATGCATGGTATTCAGGTAGAGATAAAACAACAGGATGTTTTTCATCAAGATAGCTTAATGCTATTTTTGACAAAACTAGAGAAAAAGAGCAGTTCAGGCAACAACAAAATCAAAACACCTGTCCGGTAATGTTTACCCACCAGTCCACGAAACTTATCAACCGAAAACACACAAAATAGTATGATATTCCAAAAATCATTGTCTCCCATAAGGTTTAAAGTGTTAATGATTTTTCTTTTGGTGATGGCTAGTGCCTGTACGGCTAAGAGAGTGCCGCTGAAAGATGTTTCACTACCTGCCCCAGAGATGGCAAAGAATACTGATAAAGCTTGGTATGCGGCCAGATTTAGTTTGAACTGGGAAGCCGGGGAAGAGCCTAAGTGGTATCTGGGTACGCTACTGGGTGGTGAAGTTATTAACCCTTTGTTGGCGCAGGCTGCACAGCAGCTTACTTACTGGCGTGTGCATCGCCGTGCCGTTCGTGACCAGACAGGACATGTGTTCAGCTTTATCTTTTATAGCTCAGAAGCCAGTGCAGCCGATATATATCAGCAATTACAAAGCAATAAGTTATTAGTTCTGTTGCAACAGCAAGAATTACTTAAGGTCAGCTATGACCCTCTAACAACCGATTTGCACAGAGTTATCGCTGATACCAGTGATCCGGTATGGCCTGCAGAGGTTCGCGCAAGCTGGCCCTTGTTTATGATGGGCGCGAGTCAAATGTGGTTGGCGCAAATAGAGATGATCAAGCAAGAGACGCCTGAGGAGCAGGGCGTGGCGCTGCGTTATAAAAGAATACAAGAGCAGGTGACTGAGCTATGGCAACAGCAAGGGCAGCATGCTTTAATGCATCATTTAAGCGCTCTCTATGCCTACCAGCCAGTAGCAATACGTTTTTAATAACTCCCTGAAAGATTGCAGGTTTGGGGGTTAATTTCTTATTACCGTTTTTTGACGCTCATTTTCCGGAATAATGTCAGTTTTTTGGTATACTTGTCAGTAAATCCATTTAAGTTAAAGATACTTCAATATCAATTGTGCAAGTTATTGTATTTGCACTTCTAAAAATCCTGTATGAGTCATCAAGAATTTATTGAAACGCTAATTGCCCGGCAATCACTGCGCGAAAATGATTTAAGTAAAGTCACAAAAATCAGAGAACAGATGCAGGAGACAGGTTTACCTTTGTTGCTGGTTCGATTGGGATTATGCTCTGAAAAAGATGTAGCGACCGCCTTGGCGACAGTGACAGGTTTGCCGGTTCTGGCAGCAGATGACTATCCTGATGCGCCGGTTTTGCCAGAGCAGATTTCCTTGCGCTTTCTAAAAGAATTTCACGTAGTGGGTATTGCAGCGGATAGGGACAAAATTATCGTTGCTGTGATGGACCCTGAAAATGTCTTTGTGCGGCAATCTTTGCGCTTGATTTGTGATCTTGAGATTGAGTTAAAGATCGGTGTTTTATCCGATATCGATAAAGCGATAGAGGCTCAGTATGATGAAGGCAAGTCGCAGATGGATCAGATTACCGAGAATCTGGATGCGAATGAATCATTAGATGATATTGAACATCTTAAGGATTTGGCTAGTGAAGCGCCGGTTATCCGGATGGTGAATCTGATTTTCCAGCGCGCACTGGACAGCAAGGCATCAGATATACATTTTGAACCATTTGAAGATGTGCTAATTATCCGTTTACGTATTGATGGCGTACTCCAGAAAATTGAAGGGCCGCCTGCGAGCTCGACCGCAGCCGTTATATCCAGAATAAAACTGATGGCCACGTTAAATATCGCCGAGCGCCGTTTGCCACAAGATGGTCGAATTAAGATCCAGATGCAGGGTAAAGAGATTGACTTACGTGTTTCAACGACACCGACTATGTACGGAGAAAGTGTGGTGATTCGATTATTAGATAAGGAAAATATAGTCTTTAATTTTGCATCATTAGGTTTTGAGCAGGCAAATGAGGACTTGTTTATCGAAGTGCTGAGTAAGCCGCATGGAATTATTCTGATCACGGGTCCAACCGGAAGTGGTAAATCGACCACTTTATATACCGCTTTAAGTCAGTTGAACACCCCGGAAAAGAAGATTATTACTGTTGAAGACCCCGTCGAGTATCAGTTGCAAGGTGTCAACCAGATTCAGGCAAAACCGAAAATTGGCTTAACCTTTAGCAGTGCTTTGCGCTCTATCGTGCGGCAAGATCCCGACGTTATTATGATTGGGGAAATGCGTGATCTGGAAACTGCAAAAATAGCCGTGCAATCCGCACTCACAGGACACGTGGTGTTATCTACTTTACACACTAATGATGCTGCCGGGGCGCTGGCCAGACTGTTAGATATGGGGCTGGATGATTATCTTCTGACCTCCACGGTCAATGGGATTTTAGCCCAGCGCCTAGTCAGAAAATTATGTATGCATTGTCGCCAACCTTACCAGCCACCTGCTGAGGTTGTACAGGAAAAAGGCCTAAGCCGTTTCTTGAAAAATGGAGAGCTAAAACTCTATCAGGCAGCGGGCTGTAAAGAATGTGGTGGCATCGGTTATAGTGGTCGATTGGCGATTATTGAGTTTCTGGTCATGAATGACAGCATAAGAAAGATGGTGATGGAGCATAAGGAATCCGGATTAATTCAGGAGGAAGCCGTACGTGGCGGGATGCTGTCAATTTATCAGGATGGTCTGGCCAAAGCAGTAAAAGGCCTGACGACTTTAGACGAAGTATTACGCGTAGCGACGGACGTTTAAGGTGACTTTATTTAGCTATAAAGCAGTTAATGCAGAGGGAACGGTTCAGGAAGGAAGCAAAGAAGCTAAAGATGAAGCTGCAGTAGTCAGTTTTTTGCAGGCTGAAGGCCTAATTCCCGTGAAGGTTTCTCAATCGGGCCTGAAATCGTTTTATCGGTTTTCATTTAAACAAGACAAAGAAAGCCTGACACAAAAAGAAATTGGTCTGTTTACCAAGGAATTGGCAACCCTGCTTCAGGCGGGCTTGCCGATAGACAGATCCCTGGTAGTACTGATGGATTTAATAGAAGAAGACTCGAAAATACATAAGCTGATTAAAAATGTACTGCAGCAAGTAAAAGGTGGGGCAAATTTGGCTGATGCCTTGCAATCTGAATCGAGTGCGTTTTCCAGATTTTATATTAATATGCTACGTGCGGGGGAAGCGGGTGGTAGTGTCGATATCGTACTTGGCCAGTTATCTGAATACATAGAAAAGTCCAAGGAATTAAAAGATACGGTGAGTACTGCGATGATTTACCCGATTATCCTGGTGGTGATGGCACTAGGCTCGGTATTTTTATTGCTGACTTTTGTAGTGCCGCAATTTACCGAAATGTTTGAAAGTGCCGGTAAGGAGTTACCCGTTTCAACCCAAATCGTCGTCGGTACGGCGGAATGGCTGCAAAGTTACTGGTGGGTTTTACTTATATTGGGCACGGGAACTTATTATACCTTGCGGTATGAGCTGAGTATTGGGCCGAGAAAGGCGCGCTGGGATAGGGTGATTTTATCGATTCCATTGTTGGGAGAAATCATTCGCAATTTGAGTACCACTAATTTTACCCGCACTTTAGGCACATTGTTAACCAATGGTGTACCGATTTTAACGGCACTGGGTATTGTCAAGGGAACGCTAAGCAATCTTGTCTTAGTCCAGGCAGTAACGGAAGCCGAAGAAAACCTGAAGCAAGGGAAAGATATGTCCTCCGCTTTAATTGAGTCGGGACAATTTCCTAAAATGGCAACCCAGATGATCAAAATGGGTGAAGAAACAGGTAAAATGGAAGAAATGTTAGAACGAACTGCCAATACTTATGATAAACAGCTTAAAATAACCATTGAAAGGATGCTAGCAATGATGGAGCCAATTTTAATTGTGACCCTAGGTTTATTGATTGCAGGGATTATCATTTCCATTTTGTCGGCAATTTTAAGTGTCAATGATTTAGCGTTTTAAAAAACAATTAAAGATGAGAGCAAAAATGAAAAAGATGAATAATACGGTGAGTGGTTTTACCTTAATAGAATTATTGGTGGTTTTAGCCATTATCGGGTTATTAGCCGGACTGGTCGGGCCTCAGGTAATGAAACATTTAGGTGGCGCAAAAACTAAAACAGCGCGAGTACAAATTGAAGATTTAGCGGGAGCGCTGGATATGTATAAAATGGATGTAGGCCGCTACCCCAGCTCTAGCGAAGGTTTGAAAGCTTTAGTGGAAAGACCTTCTAGTGCACGTTTATGGAACGGTCCGTATTTACGCAAAAGTACTGTTCCGCAAGATCCGTGGATTTATGATTATCACTATGTATCGCCCGGTGAGCATGGGCGCTTTGATTTATTTTCCCTAGGTGGGGATAATGCTGCCGGTGGTGACGGTGAAGATTCGGATATTAATAGTTGGGAATAATTAATAAAACCTATCGGAGTAGAGCGGACTATAGCCCGCTACTAGATTGCTCACAAAGTGGCAGACTAAAGTCCACTCTATATGGGCGTGGTTTTACCCTAGTAGAACTGCTATTAGTGATCGTGATTATCGCTTTAGCTGCTGCAGTTGCCGCGCCGAATATAGGCTCTGGAAATCAAACTGCAAGTTTAAATGCGGCAGCACGGGAAATTTCATCGGCATTACGGTTCGCACGAGGGCACGCGCTGACGCATCGTAAAGAGGCTGTCGTTATGCTTAATTTAGAAGATAACTCTTATCAGATTACCGATAGAAGTAAAAAGTATAAAGTTGCTAAGGATATTGCCGTAATTCTAGATGTGGCCCAGTCACAGATTATTGATCAAGATCATGGGGGGGTGCGTTTTTTTTCGGATGGATCCTCTACCGGGGGGCGTATAACTCTGGAGATTGGAGAAAATAAACGCCAGATAGATATCAACTGGTTAACTGGGCAAGTCGAAATAGATGATTACTAAACACCCTTTGCAGCAGGGGTTTTCCTTGCTGGAAATATTAATCGCCTTTTCTATTCTGGCTTTTTCCATCACCATCCTATTGAATATTTTTTCAGGTGGCTTAAGGCGTGTCATGGTTTCTGAAGAGTATCAGCAAGCGGTAATTATAGCGCAATCCAAGCTGGCTGCTGCAGGAGTAGAAGAAGAGCTGGAGAATGGTAAGCAGAGTGGTAATATAGAGGAAAAATATTTTTGGTCGGTTCAGGTGGAAGCCTTTGACCTAGGGACACTGGATCTGGACTCGGAAAATCACATGGCAGTGCCTTTTCAAGTAAAAGTCACGGTTGAATGGCTGGCAGGTCAGGATAACAGGCAGTTTGAACTGACGACGATTAAGCTGGCTAACAAACAATGAAAATAGTGCGACAAGCTAAACAACCTGGCTTCACATTATTAGAAGTCTTGCTCGGCATGAGTATCATGAGCGTTATGATGCTGTTGTTATTTGCCAGCTTAAGAATATGTGTACAAAACTGGAATGCCGGGGAGAAAAAAATTGCCGAGGTTAGTCAGGCTGCGATTATTCAGAATTTTTTACAAAGTAAATTGCATGCGACAGTGCCTTTAGATGGCGATTTTTTAGAAGAAGCTCAATTTTCATTTCAGGGCAGTCAGGATCAGATACAGTTTGTTGCGGCAATGCCCGCAAGCGCAGGACGATTGGGTTTGCAGTTATTTAAAATGAACTTGCAGCCGTCGGGCAGGGGCGAACAAGGCAGTTATCTGCAAGTTGAAATGCAGCCTTTTTTCCCGCAGGGAGAGGGCGAGGAACAAGGGGTTGAAAAGCCCGTGATCATTTTAAGAAAAATTCAGCGCCTGCAATTTGCCTATTTTGGGTCTGATAATGCAGCAAAAAATAGTGATTCGAGTTGGCAAAATGACTGGTTAGAAAAAGAGAGTTTGCCTAAACTAGTCAGTATTGATATTGAGCTGGTTAATGGTGAAGTATGGCCGCAATTGGTAGTTGCCTTGAAAGTTGATAAGGCTTTTGGTGAAAGGGGCAAGCCTGATCCCTCTTTCGGCATAGTAAATGGGACATTTGTTAATATTGATTAAAGTGAATAAAGGTCTCGCACTGATTGTGGTTTTGTGGGTTATTACCTTGTTAACCATTATGGCAAGCAGTTTTGCCCTCACAATGCAAAGAGAAACTGCGATTATCGGTGGCTTGAAGGAGGCTGCACAGGCGGCTGCTCTTGCTGAGGGTGGAATTAATTTTGGGATTTTAATGCTATTAAACACGGACACTGAAAAGCGCTGGCAAGCAAATAGCAGTTTGTATGAAATTCAATTTGCAGGGAGCAGAATTCGTATATTGATTGCCGATGAATCGGGCAAAGTTAATGTGAATCTTGCCAGTAAAGAACAATTGCAGCAGTTATTTGAATCATTAGCGGTAGAAGAATCATCGGCGGATAGTTTGAGTGATGCGATTATCGATTGGCGTGATAAAAATGAATCACCTGAGATCAATGGTGCAGAACAATCACAGTATGAAAGTGCTGATTTAAAATATTCACCACGCAACGACCAGTTTAAAAGTGTTGAAGAGGTGCAGATGGTGTTGGGTATGACAGCTGAAATTTATAAACAGCTAGAGGCAAAGATAAGTGTTTATACCAGGAATAAGAAAATTAACCCGATGACAGCCTCACGCGAAGTATTGTTAACCCTGCCTGATGTAAATAAGGAGATGGTTGATGAGTATTTACTGCAACGTGCTGAAAATGAACGTAATGGCGAGAAAGTTGTCAAGCCAGACTGGTACAGTGGTGGCAGCAATAGTGACGTTTATATGATTGTTGCTGAGGCAATGATAGCAGAAGGTATTAGCGAAAAAATCATGGCAATAATGAAACGAGGAAAAGCAAATAATGGTTTACCTTTCGAGATACTAAAATGGGTCGAAGATTATCCAGTGTCCTCTTTATTTTCGCCCGGGAATGATGAGCGGGTGATTAATTAATGTTAAATCTTGATAGTGAAATTGACCTATCACTGTTTTTTAAATGGTGGTGGCAACAATTAAGTTTTCTCGTGCCGCGAAAATTTCAGGAAGCACTGGCGCGAGATAAAAGCTTACTGGTCGTTGAATTTACCCCGGTGACAGCCAAAATTAGCTTTGTTAAGCAACAGCAAGAAACGGCTCTTGGTGAATTTGCATTTAATGAGCTTGCAAAAGAGGAGTTACAAAGCTTAATTGCCAGTCATAAAGAGTATAGTGATGCCAAGGTAGTATTGCGCGTCCCAGAAAATTTATCTGTGATGCAAGATGTTTTTTTACCCGCAGCAGCAGAAAGTAATTTGCATCAGGTCATGACTTATGAGCTGGATCGTTATACGCCTTTTAACGTGGAGCAGGTTTACTTTGATTTTATTAAACTGGGTCCGGCAAATAATAAGGCACTGATTCATTTGCTACTGATATTGGTAAAAAAAGACAGTCTGGAAAATATGTATCAACATTCTCTTAGTCTGGGTTTGCAGCCTTTTTATTCTGATTCTGCAGCACGCATAGTTAACCCCGCAGAAGCTAAAAGCCAATACAATTTATTGCCTAAAGATCTGTGTCAGAAGGCGAATAAAAAGCCGTTGTTTATTATGCTCGGGGCCGCATTTGTAACGCTGGTACTGTTAATTGTCTTAATGATTTTACCCGGCACCAGAGCAACAGATCAGCTTAATGAATTAAAGCAACGCGCACGTAAAGTAGGCGCAGTGGCACAAGAGATAGAAAGTTCTAAAAAAAGCATAGACTACCTATTTCAGGCAACTCAGGCATTGATAGATAAAAAAAGGGCCGCTTCATCTGTTATTGAATTGATGGAGACAGTAAGCGAAGTATTTGGTGATGATACCTGGGTTTCAAATTGGCGTTTGTATAATAATACACTGCAGTTAACCGGGCAATCGGGCAGCGCTTCAAATTTAATCACGTCTCTGGAAAAAACAAAGTTATTTAAAAACACCAAATTCATATCGCCGGTTACCAAGGATAGAAGATCTGGACTAGAGCGCTTTAAAATATCCACAGAAGTTATAAAAGAACAACATGCAGACGCTGAAGCTGAATAGTACACAACAACGATGGGTCGGAGCAGGCTTATTATTAAGCATTATTATCAGTGTAGGTGCGCTTATTATTGTGCCGTGGCTGAATGACTTAAGTGAAATAAACGACGAAATTGATGAGCAGGTTTTTCGTATTAAACGCTATCAGAGAGTTATCGCCAGTCGCGAAGAAGTGTTAATAGATGTTGAACAAGGCCGCAAAGAAATTAATGCCTTAGGTTATTTTAATACCCAGGCTTCTTCTTCTTTGGCAACGGCAGAATTACAAAACAATATTAAAGCAATGGCGGTGGATGCGGGGGGAGAATTAAGTAGCTCTCAGGTGCTACCTAATAAAGAACAGAATGGCTTGACCCGTATTACAGTTAAAGTAAAACTGACGGGCGATATGGAAATGCTCAGGTCGCTTTTATATCAGATTGAGATTAAAAAACCTTTACTGATTATTGAAAATATAACGGTGGTGCCGGCACCCAAAACGCGTAATAAGAAAACACGTAAAACAGAGCTGACAGGGGATGTAGTGGTGACTGTGGAAGTGTCTAGTTACATGAGGAAGCAAGTGTAATGAAGCAACTTAAATGGGAGTACACGCTAACATTAATATTTATAACCTGTAGTGTGTTAATTATTATCCTTACGTTAGTGCAGGCACACTATAGTGCCGATTATCGGCAGCAGTTGCTGCAGGAAATAGATAATGTGCAAAGTTCAGGATTTACCTTGCAAGCAGTGCCTAGCACAAAATTTAAAGAAAATGAGTTAGGCGATTTTCAGGAAATGCTGGAAAGACCTTTATTTTTTGACGGGCGCAGGCCGTTTGTAAAGCAAGAAGATGAAAGTGCTGAAACAGTCGTGGAGGAAGTAAAGCCGCCTGAGGAAATTAGCATGACCCTGATTGGTATTGTTAATGCGCCGGCAGGTGTTTATGCCTTATTTAACAATCAAAAGGCGAAAGCAGGCGAGCCAAAATTTCAGCGCTTGAAACAAGGTCAGCAAATCAATGGCTGGGAAATCAAGGAAATAAAACATGACCGTGTCATTATTTCTGCAAATAAAAATTCAGATGAAATTTTGCTGGCAAAGCCGCGCAGACACAACAAAACGAAGCCTAAAAGAAAACGCAAAACGAATCCTTTTAAACAGAAAATCAAGAAGGCAGAATGAATTTATATAGAAAACGCGTAAGCTTTCTGAGCTTGCTAGTGATCAGTAGTTTGAGCTTAACAGCTTGTGAATCTTTGAGCAAAATTCACCTAGGTCCAAAATTAGGTATCAAAATACCGATTCAAGAGGAGGGAATGGAGCTGGAAGATACTAGCAAAGACCCAACTCAGCTTGGAGAAGGTGAAAGCTCTTCTAAGCAGACAGAGCCTAGCGATAATGTGATATTTACACAATTAGATAATGATGAAAATATCAAAACTGAAATCAAGGCGATGCAGAGTGAAGAATTTGTTGGTACTGGCGAGTTTATGGCTAAAACGTCTAGACCAGGTATCACCCAATCTACTGTGGATGGAAAGTATTCAATTAATTTTGATGCCGCCGATATAGGTGAGGTCAGTAAGATAATCCTCAGTGATATGCTGGAGGAAAATTATATCTTAAGTCCTGCTGTTAAAGGCTCTATTACCTTGCAAACCACTAAACCCTTGTATAAAGATGACCTCCTGCCAACCCTGGAAATGTTATTACGGGCAAATGGTGCAGTATTGGTCAAGCGCAATGGCGTCTATAGAATAGAGCCCGGTGCCCAGGGTGCTCATACGGCAGATGCTTCTATTTTAGTGAATGAGCAACTGGGTCCAGGTTATCAGGTAAAGGTTATACCTTTGCAATATGTCGGTGCTGTCGACATGGCTGACGTCTTAAAGCCCGTTGTACCTCCAAATGCCATACTTAGAATGGACCTGGCGCGAAATCTTTTATTTGTTGCAGGAACCAAAGAAGAATTAGAAAAAATAATTAATCTGGTTAATATCTTCGATGTTAATTTTATCAAGGGAATGTCATTTGGCTTATATCCTTTAGAGAATACCGAAGTAAGCAGTACCGTTGCTGAGATAGAGGCGATATTTAATAATGGTGAGCTAACCCCTTTATCAGGCATGATAAAATTTATCAGTATAAAGCATCTTAATGCTATTCTGGTGATGACTCAGCAAAGAGAATACTTAAAAGAAGCGAAGAAGTGGATAGATAGGCTAGATAAGCAAAATGGTGTGATTGGTGAAGGCGGTGTGATTGTTTATAAAGTACAGCATGTTGATGCAACGGAGCTGGCTGCGACATTAACATCAGTTATTAGCGGTATTGCGCCCACTAAAAGTAAATCTGTTTCGGTTGCGCCTGGGCAAAGTTTAGCGAGAATTGATAATCGAGTTAATAAGCCCCCAAAAACAGCAAAAGTAACGACTAGCCGTGCGCAGGGAAATGCTTCTTTAGAAGGGGTGAATATTATTGCCGATGAGGCTAATAATGCTTTGATTATTATGGCTGAACCTCAGCAATATAGAACGCTGAGCAAAATCATTAAACATCTGGATGTAATGCCATTGCAGGTATTAATTGATGCGACTATTGTCGCTGTTAGTCTGGATGATGGGTTGGGCTACGGTGTGGAATGGTTATTCAAAAATAGTGGTCCTGGTGATTTACAAGGAAAGGGATCGGGAGGAGGTTTGCCAACAGTAGGAGGGTTAGTAGCAGATGCAGCATTAGGTGGCTTCACTTATGGTCTTGTAAGTAATGGCAGTGATGTACGCTTAATATTTACTGCATTAGCAACAGATAAAAAAATTAATGTGCTTTCAGCACCTTCCTTAATGGTGTTAAATAATCAGGAAGCAACGATTAAGGTAGGTAACTCGGTTCCTATTAGAACCTCTGAATCAACCAATACCAGTGGCGGAGGAGCAAATCCGATCCAGACCAGCTCTATTGAAATGCTGGATACCGGAGTGATTTTAAAAGTAAAGCCCCGAGTAAATGCCACTGGCCAGGTGGTGTTAGAGATCGACCAGAGCGTTGATTCAGCCTCAAAAACAACCGGTATTGGGGGTACTTCTAATATAGACTCTCCAACAATTTTGCAACGACAAATCCAAACTACGGTGGCTGTAGTCAGTGGGGAAAGTATTGTTTTAGGCGGCCTGATAAATGAGCAACATACTTATGAAAATAATGGGATTCCTTTTTTTAAGGATATTCCTTATATAGGCTGGTTATTTGGTAACGTGAGTAAAGTTATACTAAAGGATGAGTTGATTGTTGTTATTACCCCTAGTGTCGTAGCGAATAGGTTTGATGCGCGTAAAGTTACAGATGAATTTAAACGCAAACTAACCGGTATATATTATGATGAGGATGTGTGGTTGCCTGGCTCTGATCAATCCTTAAGAGGCTATAATGGCCTGGAAATTCAGACTGAGGAGCAGAGAGAAGCTCCTTTAGCTGAAGAAGAATAGTTGTTCGCATCCATGTAAACGGGCGGCATGCTCATTTACATGGACTATAAAATATTATCCATCAGTTTGTTTGCGATTTGTCATCGATACTTCGCGAGGTCACGGATGCGGATTCCTAGCAACTGAATTTTCGCTGATAGCCGTTTTATACCGGCTACATCTTAGTTATTACTCTAGGAATTCAATGCAACACAGCCGGGTTATTTGCCTGGAAAAGCTGATATCAAGATATTATTGAGCAATATATATTTTATATGTTTCCGTTTTCTCAACTAATTTATAAAGCCCAGATGCTTCAAAGATCAAGCGATTATTCCAGACCGGGTCATGATATTCGATTAATAATGCTTTAATTTTTAGCTGGTCATGGGCATATAGTAAACTGTCGGTAGAAGGGGCTTGCGAGAATAGAGCCTGTATTGCTTTATACTGCTTATTTTTCTGTTGTTTGTTATAGGAATGGGCAAATACAGCGACACTTTCATTTTCTGTATAGGCAGTAGGTCGATTACCAAATAACGCTAGAGCAGCGGGTGCTGGCCAGTGAGTTACCGCGCGATTAAGCGGGCTATCCGGATTACTTTGTACCAGATCAGTCGGTAAAGTATATTTTTCTATGTTCTGCCAGGCATCTCTAAGCTTTAAAAAATCTTGATGTAGAAGCAGAGTATGGGTATCTGGTTTTCTATGCGAGTGAGGTTTTGGCCAGCTCCATAAATAAATGGTGGAAAGACAGCTAATAGTCAGACCTACCCAGACCGGCGGCATAAAAAAGGAATAATGATTCAAGCGCCTGGCAAACAGACGCCAGTTATCTTTTTTTAAGGGTAACTCGGTTAAAAATACCGCTGCCCAGACCATTAATAGCATCATGGGAACTAACACGCTACGCCAAGCAAAATCATTGTTAAAAATACTACTGCGGATAAACTGCACCATCAGAAAATAGCTTGCCACGACAATAGAACTTAATATCAACAAGCCCCGAGACTCATTATCTTGCCGCGGAATATAATTCGCCAAAGCCAATACGCCCAATAAATAGATCAGTCCTAAATTCAGCGGTAAAAACTGGATGAAGTACAAAATCAGGTTGGCAGCCTGTGACCAGAACGAACTATTAGCACCTATAAAACGCGTGTGAAAATATGGCGCAACCGAAAGTGGAAAGCCCTCAGATCCCGATGGACCGGACAGAATGGAGTTTAAAACGGGAAGCGAAAATAAAATGCAGACGCATAAACCAGTTAGTAATGGCATCAAGATTTTTGTAGGCTGAGGAAATAGCCACCATAAACCAGCTAATAGTAATGGTGCAGCTATTGCCAATGCTACCCCTCCCACCCAGACAGATGAGCTAAAACCAGCGGCAACAGTTAAACCAAGCATGATCGCGTGAGCCCAGGGTAATTTCTTTCTGGCAACCGCATCAGCCAATATAAAAACCAGCACTACTGTTGTCAGTGCCGAAAAAACATGTTGAGGAGCCCAACCGGTCTGTATCAAGACCGGATTAAATAAGTGAACTTCGGAGGCATAATCAATCCACTTGCGCCAGCGATAGCCCATGATATGGGGTAATATTTCGATAACGGGGCTAGTGAAAGCCAGTAGTAGCAGCCAGTAACCTGCTTTTAATTTGTTGCTTAAGCGAATTGACAGTGCCATTAAAAAACACAGAATAGAGAAACTGCTGAACCACGCGAAGCCTATTTCAGTCTGCCACCCCGTTGCGCCTGTTAGCATTTTGATAATAGCGGCATTAAAGTGCCAGCCATAATAATAAATCAAAGCGATACGCTCTCCCTCTGGCGCATAAAAGGGGTTCAAGAGAGGAAAACCCTCCCGGGTCATGGTATTAATCAGAGCAATTTTCATATGGTCGAAAATTTGCGCATTAATGTAAATTCCATTTTCAAATAGAAATGGATAAATGTTTACGTTAGGAACCAGTGCCCAGAGCATAGCCAAAAAAAGCAGCAAGAGACTCTTTTTGGAAATTAGCAGTTCATCCATTAGTTTAAAATTATGCTGTTTTCTTAACCAGTAATAAGCTCCCCCCTATAAAAATCAGCCAGGCAGAAATAATGATGACAATTGAATAATCAATTAGCCAGCTTAAAAATAATGCAACAGGGCCAAAAGAACATAACCCAAGGGCAGGAAACATAAAGACTTGAGCGCCGCCTTGTTGTTTTTTCAAGCCAAGTAGATGACTGACGAATAAGCCGGGTAAAAAGAAAAAAATGAGACTTACCATTGCGGTAAAAATACATTGGAATAAAAACAGATTGGTAAAAATCATAACTTACTTATTTTGGTCAATTAAAATGGAGCCAGATGATGAATAAACCTTAGGCACCAGGAAAGCTAGTCGAATACAGAGGTTGGATGTGCTGGTCTCGTAGGAGCACGGCGAGTTGCTGTTGCTCAAATGGGCATATCCTTTTTGCTTTTAGAAGACTGCATATGCGAGTTCACAATGTATAATACAATATAAATATAAGCTAAAAAATATATATGTCAGCCTATTGTTTAATGCTGTTGAATTAAGTACACAAGCGGAGTTTGAACTCGCCTATGGAAAATAAGCGCTGGGATTTACGGTTATTACGCAAATTAATTAATATCATACTTAAACCTTGCTTGAGGGCAGGCTTGTCATGGCAATGGTTGCGTTTTTATCCCGCGATTATTCCAGCGCAGCAATGTTTTGCACAATGGCAGCTTGTCAATGAGCATGAATGCCCCGGATATCAATCCTGGGTGGATAAAAACAGCTTGGGCTCCCTAACTGCCTGGAAATTATTACAGCAGCAAGCGCTTCATTGGCAATCAGCTCCTAAAATCAGCATTGTTACCCCTGTGTATAATGTCGGCGCAGATGTCCTTTATGAATGTATTCTTTCGGTACGTGCCCAGGCATATCCTTATTGGCAATTGGTGTTAGTCGATGATGGCTCTACAAGGACTGAGACTCACAAACTATTAAAGTCAGCGGTATGTAAAGATCCCAGGATTGAGGTTTATTTTAATAAGCAGTCACAGGGCATATCCAGGGCAACAAATCTTGCAATCGCTAAAGCGCAGGGTGATTATGTCGTCTTTCTGGATCATGATGATCGACTAGCATTAGATGCGTTGTTTCTGATCGCAGAGCAAATTCAACGACATCCTGAAATTGATATTATTTATTCAGATAGAGATATGATTTCGCCATTCAATGCGCGTTATATGCATTTATTTAAGCCAGACTGGTCACCAGAAACGCTGTTATCGGGAAATTACGTATTTCATTTAATGTGCTACCGTCGCAGCCTGTTAAACCAATTGGGTGGCTTACGTGCTGATTTTGATGGCTCGCAAGACTACGATCTGGTGTTGCGCGCAGCAGAAACCAATCCACAGGTTAAGCATATTGCAAAAGTTTTATATCATTGGCGTCAATATCAAGGCTCTGTTTCATTAGACAGCGGCGCTAAAGACTATGCTTTTGAGGCAGGTATTAAAGCCTTAAATCAAGCCATGCAACGGCGTAAAATTGCCGGGACGGCATCAGAAATAAAATCATTATGGCGTGGTAACTATCAACTGGATCTAGTTTGTCCAGATAGGGTAGATATTGATGTGATCAGTCTGGATTCCGCATTAGCACCTGAAGATTACACCCGATTTATTAATCAGGCTGTAGAAGAATCTGGACACACGTATATTGCGCTTATTAGTCAGGCATTAATAGCGAGCAATGAAAACTCTATCGCTCATCTTGCGGCATGGTTAACAATGGACTCGGTGGGTATGGCAGCGGGTGGGATTCTCACTGATCATCAGCTAATAAATTATGCGGGGGCAACCTATGCGCAAGATGGCAGCGTATTGATTCCTTATCAGTGCTCTTCAGTGGATGAACCTGGTTACATGGCTGTGACGCACTTAGTTAGAAATATTAGTGCGCCACACCCTTTTTGTGTGCTTATTCGTCGTCAACTCTGGCAACAACTCGATGGCTTAGATAGCCGTTATCTAGGCTTTTATAGTTTACTGGATTTTAGTTTAAGAGCGCAGGCTGTTGGTAAGCGTTGTGTCAGTGTTCCTCAAGCACAATTTATCACTGCCCAGCCGGAAATATTAAACCATTATCCGAAACAGGATAAAGCACTGTTTAGCCAGCAATGGCAGGCCTGGCTAGAAAAGGGTGACCCCTACTACAACCAGAACCTGAACAGAGACAGCCAGGATAAATTATATTATTTACCTGACTGAAACCATGTTTTTAGTAACGCGGGTAGAGAATTTATAATCTTGGAAAAACTCGGGGCAGGCCGCAGGCAATAGTTCTCATAATTAACAAACAGGTTCTGTTTAGCAGCCCATGATAAAGGCAATATGGGCTGATAATCTGATTGTAAGCATAAATCAAACTGCTTGCGTAAACGAAAATACTTAAGGTAGCGCAAGATAAAAAAACTAGGCACGGCGATAGGAATGGCATTGGGAAATTGGCGCGGCGGATAGTCTAATTGAGGAGGTGGCACAATATAAAATACCTTAAGCTCAGGCCGTTTGCGCATCGCGATGACCAGCGTTTGCAATAAAGAAGTCGCCTGTAAATTCACGGTCCAGGGAATAATAATGGTATTTATACTCGGGTCGGAAAAAACAGCCCCGATTTCGGATAAGGCGGGTGATTGATAGGGAAGTTGAATGTTTTTCTTACCCATTATTCCTTGTTCATAATCAGCGAGTGCCTCTAAGTGTAATTGGGTTAAATCTTCCTTGCCTAATAATTTATAATAGAGTGCTTTTTTTACTATCCAGCGCCTAGTATTTTTAACAGCGGCTTTATCGCTGTGTTTCTCTAGTAAATATAAAACATTGCGATTGTCGTAATAAAGAATCCAGCTAGGTACTTTAGCGATAGCAGACACATGCCAGATTAATGATTTCGCAGAGACGACAATGCGATGCCCTGCCCCAGCAATTCGCAGGCACCATTCAACATCATCATAATGGATAAAAAAATCCATCCATAAGCCTGTTTGCTTAGCGACAGGCGCACGAATTAATAGCGAAGCGGCAGCAACATAATCGACATCCATGCTAGGCTGGCAATCATTGAGTTTTTTGCTTAAATCGGCATCCCCCACTAATAATTCAGGCAGTGGCTTTTCACGCCAGCCAGGAACTTCTTTTAAATGTCGGTTAAATAATAGCGTACCACGCCCTCGGTCTACAAATGCGCCCATTTCATTAATACGCCAAGGATAATCCAGTTGCATCATGGTCGAGCCAGTAATGGCAATATCCGGATTTTCATCTAATATCGAAACAAGTTCACTTAGTGCATTTTTGTGTACGACAACATCATTATCTAACAACCATAAATAATCATAGCGAGATTCTGCTTGCTCAAATGCCCAAGCTAATCCAGTATTAAAACCACCGGTTCCGCCCAGGTTTTCTGCATTATGAATAATCTGAAGATCATCAAATTGCGCTTCTAATGCTTCAACCGTACCGTCATTGCTCGCATTATCGATGACTAAAATATCCAGTTGATCTCTGGGAAAGCTAATTGAAGAGAGAGATTTTAAGAGATCAAGCACATAGTCTTTTTTGTTCCAGGTAACAATGATAATCAGAATTTTTGCTGTTGAATTCATGTGCGTCTTAATAGTTGATGAATAAGGCTATTTTGCTTCCAAAAGGGAAGAAATGATTTGCGTAACTCAGGCGGTAAGCTATTTTTAGTTATCGGTAGTAATAAACCGTCACGTACGGCTTTAAAGTAGGTGATTAATTCATTAAACCTGACCGCACATGTTAGACCAATAATGAGACGTGAAAAAATCAGATAACTAGCTTGCGGCTGTGGATAATAACGGCGAATGAGCCATAGCGTATTGCGGGTAGGAAAGAATACCCGTCGCCAACCAGGGCGTTGGCTGGGTATGCCGCGATGGACAATAATGCAGGCGGGGTCATAGAAAATATCATAGCCTTGCAGGCGCACCTGAAAGCTGACATCGACTTCATTCTGATAGAGAAAAAAATCATCAGGATACCAGCCAATTTTGGCAAATAATTCACGCCGGATAAGGAATCCACAGCCTATAAAGAAAGGGGAACGACAAAAGGTATCACTGATCGGCAAATGCCAGCTCCATTGCGGATTGCCATCCGGGGTTTGAATATGAGCGGCAATCACGCCAATATCATCGCGTTGATCTAATGTAAGGAGCGCCTGGTCAATACCAGAAAGGTTCTGGGGACAGGAATCATCATCCAGAATTAATAAATAATCCCCCTGCGCTTTATTAAAGCCAGCGCTATAAGCCGCTATGCCGCTGTTGTCGGGCAATAATATAGAAATGATGCCTGGCTGTGCCTGTAAATATTCAGCAGTACCATCAACTGAGCCGTTATCGACGGCAATAATTTCTATATCATGACGGGTAGCACAAAGTGCTTGTAAATGAATAGCCGTCTCTTGAGTTTCTGTTAGTTTATTAAAGTTAAGAAAAACGATGCTTAATTTTATCGGAGATGTCATTTAGAAAATATATTTAGCTTAGGCTGGGTTGAGGAACGAAACCCAACAATAAATGCCAGGTAAATTGTTGATGCTTATTTTCGTCACTTAAACCAGGACTAAAAAAAGAAGTTTAGTTTGGCCTATAGGCTAACCTAGTCTACGGGTTATTGAATAACAAAATGCTCAATATTAGAATATTTGCTTAGACAGTTGCCATTATAGCTAGTGATGCCAACATAGAAGGCACTGCCCCGGGGAAGTAGCATAGATTTAACCGTGGCTTGATTCATATCAAAACTATAAATAGTGTCTGGGCGAGGATAAGGTGCATAATTCAATCGATAGCCAGAGGCATTGTCCAAGGCATTCCAGCTTGCGGTGACCCTATTGCCATTCACCTCAAGGTTGAGAGAAACAGGAGCAGGTGTTTCGGCCGCGCTACAAATATTCGTGGATATAAACTGGGCATAATTTTTAAGGCGAGTATAGACACCATAAGTACCGAGGACTGCGCAATCAAAGCCCCAGCTAGTAATGCCTGCTTGACGCCAGGTTTTGCTTTCAGTATCAAAAACAGTAAGGGGCCCACCGCTATCACCAAAGCAAGTATCTCTTTCGCCTAGGCCATCGCCGGCACAGAGCATATCCTCAGTAAGGGGCCCCATGGCTGCTTCGCATTGGCGATTATCAATCAATGGCAAGTCAACCTGTTGTAAATTGACAGGATAGGGGGCGGATTGCTCAGTCGTAGTAGAGCCCCAGCCCAGGGCAATAGCTAATTTCCCCGCATTATCCTGAGCGGTAAAAGGCGCTAGAACATGAATGGGTGGCTTGCGTGACGATGTTGCTAATTTGATTAAAGCGAGGTCATTTTCTAAAGTCTCATTATTGTAATTTGGGTGTAATAACACCGACTCTACCGGTATAAATTCACTATTGGCGCTCTGACGTTCAAGATTGGGTTGATTAATAAACACATCAAAGTCAGAGATATCCATCTCATAGACGCAATGAGCCGCAGTTAATACCCAATCCTTCCCAATCAGGCTAGCACCGCAAAAAACTATTGAATGCTTATCAGCCAAGCCTGCCATCGAGGGCCATGCGGTTGAGGAGGCCTGCTTTCCGCCAATTATTCTTGCCATTCTTTCAGATGCAAAGGCACTGCTGGCGCTGATTATTAGCAAGCATAACAAGCTAATAAACATTTTTTTTGTCATAAGGTTTTCTCCGTGTTATGCCGTTTAAGCAAGATACATGACAGACTGAAACTTCAATCATATGCGGCACAGGTCTTTAGCTAGGAGGCTGTCCAAGAATAGAGACCCTACTACGGAAAAATCCCTTTTGGCCATTTTTCCCGAACATTGTCGTTAAAGAGCGCAACTATTCGCCTCACATGTTCGAAAAAACTGACTCAAAAAGGCTTTCCCTCGCTACGGCTTCTATTCTCGGACAGCCTCCTAGTCATTAAAAAAGCGGACTCCAGTTCTCACACCCCAAGGTCGCAAATTTTAGGGTGCGTAAATCCCTAAATTCCCCTTGATGCTCTGCCAGGCAAGCCATCAAGGGGCATCAGAATTCAAATGTACAAACCACTCGTGCGAGTTTATTGATATTAGCCTGCATTCGCAAACTTATCATCAAACACCTGTAATGCCCTGTCAACAATATCATCCATATCATAATAGCGATTTTCAGCGAGGCGCCCGACTAAAGTCACATTCTCAAACTGTTCAGAAAATTCCAAGTAGCGGTCTAGTTTCTGTTTGTTTTTATCTGTAAAAACAGGGTAATAAGGGATGTTCTTGGCCGGATTATCGCGCTCAAAGTCTTGAGGAAACTCTTTAACGATGGTCGTGCCGGAAAGCGTTTGCTGGCTAATATGTTTAAACTCGGTAATACGGGTAAAGTCGTAGTCGTTGGGATAATTAATCGTGGTTTTTTCCTGAAACTGATCTACCGGCAAGTGTTCAAACTTAAACGCCAGTGAGCGATAAGGAAGCTCACCAAAGCGACACTCAAATAACTCATCAATCAGCCCGGTGTAAATCAACTGGCCAGTAAACTCGCCATTCATAAACTGCATTTTACCGGAATCAAAATCGATATTAAAAACATCTTTAAAATCAGTATTTAATAGCAGGCTGATATTGGGCTGATCCAGCATGTTTTTAAAAACCTCGGTATAGCCACGAGTTGGGATTGCCTGGTATTTATCTTGAAAATAGCGATTATCGCGAGAGATATGTACCGGCACGCGACCGGTCACCTCAGGAGAAATATCCTCAGGCTTTTTGCCCCATTGCTTAGCCGTATAATGAACGAAAATCTTTTCATAAATAAAATCAGCAAGAAACTTCAATTCTTTATCATCAATATCACGTAATTCAAGAATGGGGACTTTAACCCCATAGCCAAAACGTTTGATAAGCTTTAGCTCTAACGAGTCTGCAAGTGATTTAGGTAATAGGCTATGCAGGCTGTTTAGATTAAAGGGAACGGGGACTCTTTGGCCATCAATCAAAGCAAGCACTTCGTGTTGATAGTTTCGCCACTCAGTAAACTGGCTAAGGTAATCAAACACCGCTTTATTATCAGTATGGAACAGATGGGGTCCGTATTGGTGGATTAAAATGCCGTGCTCATCAAAGCAATCAAAACAATTGCCACCGATATGCTGACGCTTATCGATAACTAAAACACGTTTATTTTGTTGCGATGCCAGTCGCTCGGCAAGAACCGCCCCCGCAAACCCAGCGCCAATAATGATAGTGTCGTACATAGACAGGAAAACGTTAAGTAAAAAAAGACTATTATATAGTTAAATAAATATAAACTGTAAAAATCCGAGCGTAAAAGCACTGATTATAATCAATACAGAGCAATTAGAATGCCAATGAACCACGAGGGGTAATATTTTTTCTGCAGGATTTTCAGGGTATATCTACTGGATCATCAGGATGCCGCCGATATTGACAACCATCTTATTGTGGTAATTTAGCGGTTAAGGCATAAATCTGTCGCATAATAGAGACAGCTGACAAAGGGGCTATAAATATAGAGTATAAATAGCCTAGGAAAGATTGATATCAGGGATGAAGTTTTGTCGAAGTGGATGCTAGGAGGCTGTCCGAGAATAGAAGTCGTGGCGAGGGGCAGCCTCCTAGAGTCGTTGATTCACGACGGTTCTATTCCAGCAAATAGGAGTGTCATCGCTTGGGCGTTTGCCATGACAAAAAGCTAACACTGTATTACGCCTAATAATTAGCCTTAAATAAACGCACCACTGTAGAGCGGTGCTTTAGCCCGCCAGCATTGGCACGAACGGCGGCCTAATGCGCCCCTCTACAGGTTCCTCGGTCAGTAATGAAAGTGTGGCATTAATGTTGCTTGTAAATTATGTGGCGCAGTGGCGTTAGCGAGCGTGTAAAATAATCAGTCACCCTATATGAAATGCCGTTGTTAATAGTGTATAGTCAAACACGTATCAGGTAAGCTAGTAAAAGAGCGGCAAAATTTCCATGAGAAACTTGTTTTTTTTAAATTCATAACTATAATAGGTAGTTAAGTGATAAAGCTCATGTAGTTTTACCGCGAAATGCTAAAAAAATGGCTAAAGTGTAATTAAATATGGTAATTAGGAGGTGGTAATTCAGTGGACTTAAAAGCAATTAGGTGGGGCTTGCTATCACTTATATTATTGATCATAAGTGGGTGTGCCCTTTTTGTTGAAGACAATCCAGAGAAGATTGTGAGTCAGCGTATTAATGAACGCTGGGATGCGTTAATAGAGGGTCGGTTAGAAAGGGCGTATGCTTTTGAGACACCTGAGTACAGAGAGCTTTATTCTTTCATGGATTATAGAAATACAATCCACGGAGTAGGTTCCTGGCGCAAAGTTGAGATAGACGATGTTGACTGCGAAGATGATAAATGTGTTGCAAGCATTGTGATTTATGCTACAATCGAACTTGGTATGGGCTTTGAGGCTGTTGAAAGTGATGCTCGGGCCAAGGAGCACTGGATACAGCATTCCGCATCAGGACGGTGGTACCATATCTCAGACCATTAAATTTTATAAAATTTATTTTTAATTTTGGAGAAGTAGATGTTTAAAAAAACAAAAATTGCTGCAGTTTCTGCAGCGGTATTAGGGCTGTCAAGTATGACTGCTCAAGCGGTGTCACTTAATGAGGCAGGGTCGGAAGGCTCGGTCTTAGTATTTCCTTATTACAATGTTAATAATGGCTTTGTGACTAGCTATAATCTCATCAATACAACTGACGCGTATAAAGCGTTAAAAGTTCGTTTTCGTGAGTCTGAAAATTCTAACGATGTGCTGGATTTTAACGTTTATCTATCGCCACAAGACGTTTTCACCATGATGCTTAAAGAAGGCTCTGATGGAGGTGTTAATTTAACAACGACTGATAGATCTTGTACGCAACCAGCAATTCCTGCTAGTGGAGTATTGTTCAGGCATACTGCATATACATCTACAAGTACAATGGATGTTCGTGAAGGTTACCTAGAAGTGATTGAAATGGGTGAGGTCCCCGCCTCTACAACAGTTACATTTCCCCCTAGCGCTACGGCGGTGACTGTTCAATCAGGTCTTTTGCATGCACAGCCTTCCGGCATACCAGCTAACTGTGCTGTGATTGAACAAGCCTGGATTCAAGGCGCGTTCAAGCAAGGTGGCGCAGCATCAAACACCGCTGCTATTGATTTAGTTAACCCTAAATCACCGGGTTATCCTTTTGAAAGTGCGAATAGTGCAGCCAATTTTTATGGTCAGTCCGGTTCTGTTGCTAATACCGGACTAACATCACCTAAAGGCGGTATGGTAGGTTCTTCAATTCTCGTTGATACGATAAACGTCGTAGGATTTGTTGCAGAGCCAGCGTCTATTCGTAACTACCAGACTACTACGGCTCAGCATTATTTGTCATCAGATCAAAACTTTTATTTGCTGCCTTCATTAGCTTCAGGTAATGTTCCTACTTCTGAACGTGCTTCAACTGATGGTGTTGCCGCTCCCGTAACCGCAACTTATGGCACAGTCGCTAGAGACTTCGGTTTGGATGATCAGAAGGTTCTTCCAAGAACTTCAGTTCCTTCAGGAATTAACCCTATGCCAGTTTCTGATGCTTTACTTGTGACTCAGGTAGGTAATCAATACTTTCTAGGCCCTAATACATTAACTGATTATGTTATTACTGCTCCCATGAGAAAGCATGCGATCTATAATGATTATCAGTATGTGAGTAGTGGCACCGGCTATAGCGCCACAACAGCGACTCTTCCCAATGGTGATATAGTTGGTGATATTCCTGTCGGTGGTAAAATTGGCGATGCAACAGCTACAGGAGCTTATTGGGATTATCTAGGTGTTACTAATGACGATGTGAATGCTTCTGTTATCTATTACAACAGAGAAGAAGGTAAAGATGTTCCAACACCAGGTGATTTCTCTCCACCAATTGTGACAGTCACACCAGAGGTTCCGCTAATAAGAGAAGTAAATATTCTTTCTTTAGTGAAAACACTGGGAACACCTGAATCTGTCTTAGGATCTAAGAATGCACGGCAGTTGCTTGTCATTGGTGGATTTGACAATGGTTTCGTTCAGCTTTCATTTGCTAACGCTGCTTATGACTTAGCAGGTAATCCTCGTTATGTAACAGATTGGACGGCGGCAGCTCTTAATGGTAGTAGTGCCGCAATTACAGCTAAAGGTGTGCCTCTAATAGGCTTTATGGCTTCTAGATCAGCCATAGCTGGAGGAAACGTTGGTGAAACATTCCCTCATTTTTATCAGAAAGCTTACTAGCAGTAAATAGTTAGTCACAGTTTATTTAACTAAACTAACTAAGTAAAAAAGGGTGGGGTTTTAATACCTCGCCCTTTTTTTTGAGCTTTATAAGTGAAATAATAATTATGGCTGCCGTTTTTTGTGGCTACTTAATTAATTAGGACAGGGTGGGGCTAGTACCTCACCCTTTTTTTTGGAGTTTTATAAGTGAAAAAAATATTAATTATGGCTGCCGTTTGTTGCGGCTTCTCAACGATTTCTCAAGCACAATTGCTTCAAGATAAAAATAATATACAGGTGGATAGTGTCAATCTGGACATATTATTAGATACCGCGCCTGTCGCAGCGCAAAAAAAATTACTAAAAAACAAGCACAACCTGGAGGTACAGCTCAATCAGCTATATTTAAGAAAAGTATTAGCAAAAATGGCTGTGATAGAGGGCCTTGATAAACAAGGTATTAATGCTGAACGTCTGCAGGCAATTAAGGAGAAGGCATTATTTTTATTAAAGTTAGATGCATTAAGAAGATCAAATACAAAGGACTATTCTAAGTATGCAAAACAGATTTATCTGGTGAATCAGTCAGATTACCCTGTTGTCGCCCGAGTGGATGCCGCGCATATATTAATTTCGACAAAAACATTACCCGATGCTGAGGCTTTAGCAAAAGCACAGGAAATTAGGCAACAATTAATGTTAGGTGCGAATTTTACCGAACTGGCACTAAAAGAGTCTGATGATAAAACGGTAAAAACCAATAAAGGTGAAATGGGCGTGTTTACCAGAGGACAGATGGTAAAGCCTTTTTCAGATGCAGTATTCGCAATGCAGGTGGGAGAGATATCAGAGCCAGTTAAGACACAATATGGCTATCATATCATCAAGCTGAATAAAAAATTTCCTGCAGGTTTCCAGCCGTTTGATGAAGTAAAAGCGGGAATAATAAGTGGATTAAAGAAAAAGGACTGGGAAACAGCAAGAGCGGCTTATTATGAAAAATTGATAAAAGAAAATGAAATGAAGATAGACGAACTTGCTGTTGATGAGTTTGTCATCAAGAAAATGAAGGAGTTAAATAGCGAGCAAAAAAGTCAATAAGCTGTTTTAGCATAAAGAAAATGAAGGATAAACCCTTTTTTTTCTTGGCCAACTGCAATGGTGAGGTCTTGAGTTTTAGAAAGTAGGCTGACGAGGTTGAGGAGCTAAATCCAGCAATCAATACATGACAAGGTGTTGATGCTGGGTTTCACAAACTCAATCTAGCCTACCTCTAATGCCCTGCCTGACAACTAAAGCGGCATGGGTCATCATGCTTAGCAGCCACTGAAAAAATACGGCTGTTATAGTTGAGATCATAAACAAGCCCATAAAATTCAAACTATTGTCTGTGCTCAAATCTTCTCGATGGATAATAAAAAAATGTAACACTAAAAAGTGGTACAAATAAAAGGAATAACTGATATGACCCATTTTCTGCATCAAGACGGAAATGAGTTGGGGTAAATAAATCACCGTCAACAAATAAGCTCTGATTATGACCACAAAGAGCACTGCAATAAAATTAAGCCACAATAGGCTAATCCAGGTATAGGCTAAAGGCGTCTGCCAGATACTCTGATGCAAGCATTCCAATAGACTCATAAAAATAACAATAGAGACAACTAGAGATAGCGCGTGTTTAGAGGTTGCTGTGAATTTCGCAGCTAACATACCTAATATAAAGTGGCTAAGACACAGCACGAATGAAAAGTAATAGTCTGGCAAAGTCACCTGAAAATGAATGACCCAAACGGCTCCTGCGAGCAAGCAAAGTAAGTAACTCGTTGCCAGGCCGGTTTGTCCGGTTTTTTGAGCGATCCACCAGAGCAGCGGAAAACTTAAATAACATTCCAGCAAGCGATTAATAAACCACAGATATCCTAGTAAGCGGGGATAAGCGCCAAGATCAAAACTAAAGATAATAAGAAATAATTTAAGCTCAAGCATACCGGTGGCAAACAACAAGCTATAAACAAAAATACAAAGATAGTAGGCAGGAAAAATACGCCCTATCCGTTTAGTAAAGAAGGATTTTAAATCCAGTTTATGAGGATAAGCCTTGGCCAGTAAGTATCCACTGAGTATAAAAAATAAATAGACAAAGAAATATCCATGATAGACCAGTAAAAGAAACGGATTTTGGCTTTGAAGCGGCTCAAAAAATGAATGAGCAATAAAGTGATAGTAATGAAATACAAAAATCCACAAGGCTGCAGCAGCCCGAAGATGATTGACTTTATCAGAGTCAGTCGGCTGAATTAAATCTAACCCTAGCATTTTCATTTAAGACCTAAATTAATAAGAGCATCAGCCGCGGCCCAATGAGACGGATAAATTCCTTGATCTACGCATTGATGAAAAGACGAGTCTTTGCCGTCGACGACATGATCAACATGGCCATGATTTACTGGATGGTAATGACTATATTCAATATGCTGTGCATCGTCTTTATTATCCCCCATCAAATGCTCCCCAACGCGCCGTTGCCAGATTCCCCGCGCTCCCTTTTTCTGTCGGCTTTTATTAACTATTCCGCCTTTGTTCATTAACGGTGAGCAGTGCACTTTAATCCAGCGCCAACGCGTAGAAAAATTAGCCTCATCTTTTGGCAATTGCCAGATACACTGCAGGTGATCAGGCATATTGACTATTGCATCCAAGGTGTACGGGTGATTCTGTGGTACCTGCTTAAATGATTTACGCATATCATCGATATGTTTGATTAATAAGTGGTTTTCATTGCGTTGTGCTAAGACGACGGTAAAGAAATAACAGCCCCCTTCAACCCTGATGCGATTGTACGTTCTCATGCGGTCTTAATCTCTTTGCTGAGTTTCGTAGCTCAACCACAGTCTACGTCGATTAGACTCAAGGTTTTACCATGGCGATTTTATTTGTGCTGTGATTTCCTGTTTGAGACACAAGCTATATTTTTTAAATAAATGTAATATTTTTGTCCTACTCTCTTTAGGCGTTAATTGCAGTACCAGTCCCAGGAATAGTAGAAAAACCAGTTCCTGATACCCAATGACACCTGAATGGCCATGACTACCCAAGTAGTATTGAAACAAGCTGAAATGCAATGCATCCCCAGAGGCTAAAAGATAGAACATTCCAGCGATACTATACAAGGCATAGATAAAATTGCTATAGACGGATATCGCAACGATACAGATTGCCAGATATTGGTTGGCAACAGCTGATGAGAAGATGACCAATACTATAGTATATAAATATAAACTTTCTAGGGGTTTTTTAGTGCGAAAAAACAAGCCTAGAAATAATAAAGTGCCTATAAATAATAGAAAGATAGGAATTTTATCGATAATAACTTCTGGGGCGACGCCATGCCAAAAGGGCGCGTTGGCAAAGCCGCGATAGAGAAAAACATGGTTTATGATGCCATTGCCACCCTTAGACAAGAAAGGCAAAAAGCTAGCTAAAAAGAGGGTGTAGGGAATACTTAGGGTTAATAACTTATCGCGCCATCGGGTATTTTTAAATGCCAGCCAGAAAGGAAACAGAAACAGTAGATGTTTGATGGTTAAACACAGGCCAAGAAGAATCAGTCCGAGCAAGGTTTTATATGAAATGATACGGGCATTTTTATCCAGTATTTTTATGCTAATTAAGGCGCATAAAATTGCCAGATTATCGAACTGGCAATGATAGCCGGTAATGATAATGGAAATCGGATTGAGGAAAAAAAGAGTGGCGATTTTAAATCCGTACCAGCGATAAAGGCAGGTCGCGATAGCTATGTCGATTATGCTCAAAAAACCAGTGACTTTCCAGCGCAGACTGAGTAGAGGGTCGCTCATGGGGAATGGCAGGGTGTCAATAAATGACAGGATATAGAACCATACCGGTCCATAGTTATAGCGCTGGGTTTCCTGATAGACATTGCCATCGTTAGCCATAATATCAGCCACTATTCTATAGGAAGCAATATCGAAGTTATAGCCTCTTTGAGCTATTGCTAGGCGTAGTAGTGTGCCAGCTAAGATAACAAACATAAACCAGCAGAAAGAAGGGCGCATGATTCTAATAGATAGGCTTTGGGTCAATGTGTTGCTCTTAGTTTGAGTTGATTAGCAGTTAATCAGTCTAGGAGTAAAAGAGCTTTAGCTCTTTTTGAAACACCCAGTAGCTTAAGCATATCGTACTCCACGGTTGAAAACCAATGTATTATCGGTAGGCTGGGTTATGTTATCTGCGCTACGCTAGATAAAATCAGCGAGTTAAGGGGTGTCTAAAGTGACGGCTCAACCGATAAATTCATAAGTCCTTGATGGATATGCTTTGTTTACCCGAAAACCCCAACTTTCCGTGGCCTCTGGTTTTACCTACGTAGAACTCGATAGGGGCTTTGTAATAGGTCGCTGCAAATGACTCGGTATCAATAAAAGTGTCCAGTATCGCCGGACGTCTGCCATAAGGTTCTTCTCATTGTATAGGAAGGCGGCCAGCTATCATGGATAAAATAGTATAAGCGAGATTTTTAGACTTCACCCAGGGCATAATCAGAAAACGGGTATTGTTCACGACTAACGGCAAGTTTATTTGCGGTTGTTCGTAGCTCTAGCCAATAAATTGATCACGGGGAGTTGTTGGCCAGGCTGCGGTATCAAAGCCGAGCGCTGGGTCCTAGGTAGTGGTCTCGATGTATTAAGTTTAAAAGGACAAAAAGTCAATTATCTATCGTTGCTAATGGTACATAATTCCCATAAAATGGGGAAGCTTATTCGCGGTTATCGGAAAAAGTAAACTCCTACAATATGAAAGCAAAGAGGAAATAATATGAATGGCGCTCAAAAATTAATGGCTGCAGTGTTTGCTGTGTTTGCCTTAGGTTTTTTAATGGTTGGATCAAATAAGCAACAAACAACTCAACAACAAGAAGATGCAGGAATGATTAGAGCCGTTGCTCAAATGCAGCGCATGGCAAATCTAAAATGCCCGAAAGCGATCAAAAAATTCACCGGCGATCAAACTTATTTCCCTACATCGACCCCCAGCGACCATCAAACTTATGTGTCTATGGTCTGGGATGCTTCTAAAACAGATGAGAAGTATAGCTTTAAGTTAGCCGAGTGTACTGTACACGAAACCGTCGGTGGAATTTCCAAGCTAGTCATCGATGGCGAAACAAAGATTGAAAAAGAAGTAAAACGCTAATATTCCCGCTTAAGAACTTAAAGGTACAATTCAAAAGGCGACCCGTCCTCAAAGGACGGGTCGCCTTTTGCCATTATAGAGCTTGATTCAAGAGCCGTGATAATAAATAATTATCAGTCCGGTTCTTTTCCTACTATTTTACTGGAATTTCGGAATTAAAAGGACAGCCCGGATAACGTATTAAAACTTTTACCACAAAGGATTTAATAGGAGCCAAAGCTATCATACGAATACAAAACGAATTCATATTAAGGACAGATTATACAATAATCAAGTGTCACTAATATTGAATTATCAAAGCACTTTGAAATTAATGAAAAGACTGTATCCAAATGAAAATATAGAACGGAAGGTATAGATAAAAGTTCGCGACCACATATTATTCAACGCTCTTTGCGTCTTACGCCCCTAAAGCGAATGGACGGGTAGGGCCAGTGGATGGAGCGATTAAAGATAAGACTATCAAAGTTACAAGGTATAGTCATAGCATTGAATTAAAGGCTGATTTAGATAGGTTTGTGATCTTTTACAGCCTTAACTGAATCATGGTAGCTTACACTGAGAATTAAAGGTTAGAGCGCCTTTTGAAGCAGTTCAATGTTGATTTAGAATAAACCCCGAAATATTTAAAAAATCACCGGATATGTTGCAGGCTGAGCTTTTAAGGAATGATGGTATAACATGGTGCAACCTGACACCTACTTGGCTTGTCGTGATGGTAAATCCTGAGGAGTCAACTTTATTGATAATAAGGGGCGGCTTGTTTTTAGACGGCTGCTGATCAAAGAAAACGGTGCATTCAGTCGTGTTAAACTGGCACCCTATATTCACACATGGCAAGTACTGGTAGAAGGAAAAAATAATGACTGAGATAATCAAGCCCACGATGGTCGACTATACACGCCATCTCCTGGTTTGTGTCGGTGAACACTGTTCTGACAACAATGCCGGACAAGCGCTTTATGATCAACTGAAAGACAAATTCAAGGAGTCTGGATTGAATGAAGGTGCATTAAGAGTCAAACGTAGCAGGGCAAGCTGTTTTGGAACTTGTAAGTCGGGGCCTCTTATTTGCGTACAACCGGATGGAGTCTGGTATTATGATGTTACCAGCGAAAAATTAGATCGAATTATAAAAGAACACCTGCTGGGTGGTGCGCCTGTGACCGACTACATTTATCACCAGGGGCCAGGCGCGACGATATAAAGAAACGAGGAATGAGGTTGATATGGCTACACAAGAATATACGGGGGCTATCGCAGCCTGGAAAGATGATAGAGGGTTCGGTTTTATCAGAACCGAAAGTGACAACAAAGAAGACGACGTATTTATCCATATTTCATCACTAAATAATATGAGCCGCCGTCCACGAGTCGGAGATATTATTCATTACGATTTAATAGAAGAAAACGGCAAAACAAAAGCAAGCAACGCAATTATCGAAGGTGTCGAGCCTTTTCATGATGCATCTAGGAGTTGTAACACCTTTTTAACCGTTATTATCACGGCACTGATTGCAAGTGCGATTACCTATGGAGTTGTTACTCAAGTATTAGTAGCAGAAAATAGCTGTGTCAATGATGGAGTAAGTATAGAGCTGACGGAATAAGCATTCTGTCATTAGTATAAGTTAAGCTTCTAGCAGGGCGGACATCGTCCACCCTGCCCGCTATTCTCCAGTACAACTTATTCATAAATGAAAGCATATTTTAGTCTGGCAATTCTCTTTCTATCATTATTGATTAGCGCATGCCCCAGAAATGGGCAATGCTGATATAGTTAACTTTTATTTTTATAAAGTAAATACCGTTTGTATCGAGTGCCATACTCAATGTTCTCAACCAAGATTTCCCCTGTTAAAGCGAAAACCTTACAAGACTTATCATTAATTTTGAAGTGGCGCTTTGATGCGGAAAAATATTTCCATTCCTTATCTACGTAAGCGTCAATTAAAGTACACATTCTAAACTACTTTAAAAAAGGGCAAACTATTACCTCCCATTAATTCCGGAGGCATTTATGAGTCCATCTCAAAATAAAGCGGCGATGCAAGACCATATACC
>Ga0233439_10000485_pt1 | contig 59302 bp, 52 predicted proteins | sample SI_123_September_6_FD_182713 | JGI IMG/M metagenome (GOLD analysis project Ga0233439, IMG submission 182713) | Seawater microbial communities from Saanich Inlet, British Columbia, Canada - SI_123_September2016_100_MG | ecosystem: Environmental > Aquatic > Marine > Inlet | place: Canada: British... | reverse complement strand
AAAAAAGGTTACAGTCGAGATAATCGAATTAAATATCAAATGGCTCAAGAGCTAACTAACCGTGCCATACTCACGCAGATTGCCAATAGGAATAAGTCAGATGAATCAGCGGAAAATTTTCTCTCCGATATAAAAAACACGTCTGATTGACTCAAAAAACAAGGCTATGTCACCGTTAAGTGTGGAATTTTCTGAATCAAGGGAGTATAAGTTAATTTAGTATATGTAATACAGGAGAAAGTCATGAAAGCCCCCGCGTTTTTAGAGTTTATTTCCGAAATCAATCAGCTTGACCATCATCAACGTACTGTCTTAGCGAAAACTCTGAATCAATTAGAAGATGAGCCGAAGGTGTATGATTTAATTGAAACAATATTTGATAGTGAAGGGATGTGTCCGCACTGCTCTCACACTGAAAACTATCGACACGGAATAACAGATGGTCTTCAGCGCTACCGCTGTAAAGCATGTAAAAAAACATTTAATGCTTTGACAGGAACGCCACTTGCTCACCTACGCCTTAAATCAAAGTGGCTGGATTATTTAGGTGCTATTTCAAAATCATTAACGGTCCGCCAAGCAGCGAATGAAATCCATGTGCATCGAAATACAACTTTTCGCTGGCGACACCGATTTCTGACCTGGACCCAGAAGGGCCAGCCTAGTGCATTACATGGTATTACGGAAGTTGATGAAACTTACCTACTTGAATCGCATAAAGGCGAACACAATCTCAGCCGCTTACCAAGGATGCGAGGCGGCACCGCAACTAAGCGAGGAATTTCTAAGGAGCAAGTTTGTATTTTAATTACTCGTGACCGCTCAAAACAAACAGTCGATTTTGTTGCAGGCAATGGCCCCATAAGCAAAGTTATTCTTGATACTTATTTAAAACCAGTATTGGACTCAGATGCTCTCCTTGTTAGTGATGGTAACCCAACTTATAGGGCATTTTGCAAGGCTGAAAAAGTATCACATGAAACCGTGAATATAAGCCAGGGGCAACGAGTAACCAAAGGTGCCTATCACATACAAAATGTAAATGCGTACCACCACCGTTTTAAGTCTTGGCTAGACCGCTTTCATGGGGTTGCAACCAAGTATTTACCTAACTATTTAGCAGGGTACCGAGTGATGGATCAAAAACAAAATTTAACACCTGAGAAATTGTTGCATTCCGCTCTTGGTGATTTTCAATACTTAACGGTGACATAGCCAAAGATTATTGCTTGCATGGTGAGTGGAGTCATTTTCGAGAGTTGATTGGGGTGGAGAGACATTACTGGTCTATCAGACACGATTAGAGGCTCATGCACAATTTTTAAAGGGATGTGAAAATGCATAGGGATTATTTAAAGGTGGTCTGTCGCTTATTGATCTCTATTTCGAGTTGTGACGAGATGATATTTTTCATGTTTTTTGCGCGAAGTTTTGGTAATATAGGGGTAATATTGAAGGCTCAAGATTTTACATCGCACTTTTAGGTTATTAAGTTACCTTTAAAAACAGTGACCTATCTATTTTTATGAAAAATACTAAAATGGCGGCTTTTGAATCTTCAATCGTTTTATTAGCCATATTATGATATAGTACAATGATTTTAAAGGGAAATACTTGTTTCCGTTCAAGCGCTAACTACAAAGGTAGCAAAACCATGAAAAATTTAAATATTCAAAAAGTACAACAGGGTTTTACCCTAATCGAACTAATGATCGTGGTCGCGATTATTGGTATTTTGGCGAGTATTGCGTTGCCGGCTTACAGTGATTATATGATTCGTGCTCGTGTTTCAGAAGCAGCAATTATGGCTTCAGCGCAAAAAACAACTGTAGCTGAAAATATTGTTAATGGTGGTGGTATAGGTACAGCGAATTGTGCTGGGGTCACCAATCTATCTGTTGCCACTGTAAATGTTCTTAGTTCTACTTGCACTACTGCTACTGGAGTAATTGCTGTGACGACTACAGCTAAAGCTGGAAGCGTTACACTTTCATTTACACCTGGTGTAAATGCTAATGGCACTATTACATGGACTTGTACAACAAATATAGCTAAGTATTCACCTGCAGAGTGTCGATAAGAAATCAAAGGGTCAGTCGCTAATGCCGCTATCAGTTATTAATTAAGTTGTTGAATAATAACGATTAATTATCTTTCAGGGGTCAGCCAGCTTGATTTTAAAAATAAAGAAGAACCATCCAGTCTTTAATTGGCCTGGGTGATTTTTTGAAAAATCGAGAGTTAAGATATAAGGTAACTTGATTGTAAATAAACTTTAGTTCAGAAAACTTTTTTTGAATAAAAAACTATCCTGGCATTTATTTGTTTATTTATTTGTTTGGGTGGTTTTTTTATGTCTGTCAAAAAAAAGGACCCAAACAACGCAACAAATAGGGTAAATAGCGGATAGACCATTATTGTAAGCTGAAAGGAAAAGAATCAGACGATTGCGGGTAAGGAATGTGCATGACACGCTTCCGAATTTAGTTGTTTACTTTATTTTGTGCTCGTTTGTAAGTAGCTAATGTTATGGACTATCGCTTTTGAGCTCGTAGTTTTTGTATTAAAGCGGCTAATGATGTTATTAACAAGGCTCCTGAAATCACCCCCACCGCCACCAGCATATTGCTAAGCCATTCTGGTTTGAGCAGTAAGCCCAACATCATGCTGCCAGAGAGCAGTTTTAATAAGCGGCCGTTTTGCTCAGATAATTTTCTACTGCCCATAGTCAGGGTAAACAACATTAAAATGACAAGTAGTGGAATAATATCAAAGAGATTATAGAGGCCAAGATACAGCTAATATTGTACGGTGATTGACACCCGGGGTGATAAGTTTGATTGGTTTAATATATTGATTAAAATGAAGTATATCTAAAGATATAAGCGCGGGCAAAGGTAGCTTGCACTGAGTGTATGAATTCAGGTTAGATAATTTGACAAGATAACGTTTTTTAAGCATCATCAATAATAAAACCTAAACAAATTATGAGTATTGATACCTTAACAATCCATCGGGTAGAAATAGATACCTACCATGAAAATGTTGCTTATTTAAATCGTCAGTGCAGTATCTATCGAGCCGAGGGATTTCAGGCGCTGTCAAAAATTGAAGTCAGTGTTGATGGCACAAGGTTACTGGCAGTTTTGAATGTAGTCGATGATAGCTCTATTGTCCAGCCCGGAGAGTTAGGCTTATCGCAACAGGCGTTTGAGCATTTAAACGCTGAGGAAGGAGCTCTGGTGACAGTTAATCATGCTGAACCGCCAAAATCAATGGATGCGGTACGACGTAAGATTAATGGTGAACGGCTTAGTCAGGCTGATTTTGATGATATTTGCAATGATATCGGTGAGACTCGATACTCTAAAATGGAAATGGCGGCTTTTCTGGTGGCCACTGGGCAAAATAACCTGGATCGTGATGAACTGCTTTACCTAACTCGGGCTATGTTGCAATCAGGCGAGAGGATGGATTGGCACGAGTCTCTCGTAGCCGATAAGCATTGCATAGGGGGTATTCCAGGCAATAGGACGTCGATGTTAGTGGTGCCGATTGTTGCCGCGCATGGAATGTTAATCCCGAAAACATCTAGCCGGGCGATTACTTCACCTGCGGGTACGGCAGACACCATGGAGGTACTGGCGAATATTAATCTTACACCGCAACAGTTACGGGATCTTGTACGTCAGCAGCGAGGTTGTCTGGTATGGGGCGGCACCGCTAAACTGGCACCGGTCGATGATATGCTGATTTCGGTAGAAAGACCACTGGGTATTGATTCACAAGGTCAAATGGTGGCATCTATTTTGTCGAAAAAACTCGCCGCCGGTTCGACGCATTTAATTATTGATATTCCTGTGGGCCCAACGGCTAAAGTCAGGCAAATGCGCCAGGCACTGGCTTTGCGTAAGCTATTCGAATTCGTTGGAGATCAGCTGAATATTCATCTGGAAGTGATGATTACCGATGGTCGTCAACCTATAGGGAAGGGTATAGGGCCGGTACTGGAAGCCAGAGATGTTATGCAGGTACTGAATAATGAGGTGGATGCGCCTGCTGATTTACGTCAGAAATCGCTCTTGCTAGCGGGGCGGATTATCGAATTTGACCCTGATGTGCGTGGTGGGCAAGGTTATGCGATTGCTAGAGATATACTTGAATCAGGGCGGGCCTGTGCAAAGATGAATGATATTATTAAAGCCCAGGGTGAAAAGGAAATAGATTTACAACCCGGTAAGTTATGTTATCAGATCGGTGCGGATCGTGATGGCGTCGTTACCCATATTGATAATTTTCAAATGGCAAAAATTGCCGGTATTGCCGGTGCGCCGATGGTTAAAAAAGCGGGGGTAGACCTGTTTAAAAAACTGGGAGATCAGGTCATAAAAGGTGAGTCTTTGTACCAGATTCATGCTGAATTTCCAGCCGATTTTAATTTTGCAAAAAAACTGGCAGAGAAAAATAATGCCTACAGTATTGGTGAGCATGAGCAGATCTTAAAACCGTTAATTGCATTTTAGAGGTGTACTATGTTGGTACTTGGATTTCCCGAATATCTACCCCAAGCGCAACGTCTGGCTGCTGCACTGAATGTGCAATTGCAGGAGGTGTCTCTGCACCAGTTTCCCGATGGTGAAAGCCTGTTGCGCTTACCGGTTGATTTGCCAGAACATATTGTTATTTGCCGTAGCCTTAATCAACCCAACGATAAATTAATCGAACTGCTGTTGTGTGCTAAAACAGCACGTGAGCAGGGGGTTAAACGATTGACCTTAGTCGCACCGTATTTATGTTATATGCGGCAGGATATTGCGAATCAGCCTGGAGAAGCGGTGAGTCAGCGTATTATCGGGAAAATGTTGGCGGATATATTTGATGATGTAATTACGGTCGATCCGCATTTACATCGTATTTCGAGATTAAATCAGGCGATTCCAATTGATAATGCGATTAGCCTGACGGCAACTGAGGAAATAGCCCGGTTTCTGCAACAGAAGTTTTCCCATGCTGTTTTATTGGGACCGGATAGTGAATCGGAACAATGGGTTGCCGCGATTGCTAAAGAAATAGGTTTTGACTATTCGGTTGCTGAAAAAATACGTCTGGGTGATACGCAGGTGGAAATGACGTTGGCTGATCATGATTTTCAGCACAAAACGGTAGTGATTATTGACGATATGGCCAGTACGGGGCGAACTTTAGCCAGGGCAACCACTTTGCTGTACGCGGCTGGGGTAGTTGAGGTTTATGCGGTGATCACCCACCCTTTGTTTTGTGGTGATGCAGAGGCGCATATTTTACAGTCGGGTGTAAAGGAGGTCTGGAGTACGGATAGTATTACTCATGCTAGCGCCAGTATTCATCTGCATATATTGTTGGCACAAGCAGTGCGGGATATTTTATAGCGCTTGCTGTTCTGGTTCTGGCAAGTCATCTCCAGAACCCAGTAATATTGCAATCCAGCGGGTATCAGGATTTTTTTCCAGAACTATCTTTGCTATCACGGTAAAAGGCACAGAGAGTAACATACCTACACTGCCAAATACCCAGCCCCAGAAGGTCAGGGACAGAAATACCACTAGAGTAGATAAGCCTAGGCCTCGCCCCATAATACGCGGCTCCCAAATATTACCCACCACCATATTGACCACAAAATAGCCTAACATCACTAATAAGGAGCTATTGACGCCCAGTTGTACCAGGCACAGTAGTACTGTCGGGACAGCTGCAATGATAGAGCCGATGGCTGGTACAAAATTCAGCATAAACGCGATCACACCCCATAGAATAGGGAAATCAACGCCCAATATTGATAGCCATAGTGTTATTATCAGGCCGGTTACTAGGCTGGTTATCGCTTTAATGGCAAGGTATTGATTGATTCTGGCGACTATTTCGTGAGAATGATAACTAAGATTAGAATCGCCAAAGGCCGCCTGAATTTTCTGCGGGAATGAGTAGCTTTCAAACAAGATAAAGATGACTGTTAACTGGATCAGGAACATATCGGCAAAAACGGCCCCTAAACTACTAATCAACCCACCTATAAATTTCATAACCTTGCCGGCATTAAATTCCTTAAATAAATCAATATTGATAGTATGTTCTATCCCCAGCTTACCTAGCCACTGAATCATAGAGCTCGTCTGCAGTTTTAGATTATTTTGATAAGTAGGTAATTGCTGAGAAAATTCATTAACGGCACTAACAATATAAACTCCCACGGTACCAATGGTTATAAATAAAACGATTATTACCAATAGTATAGCAGGGGTAGACGAAAGACCTTTTTTTTCTAACCATGCCAGCGAGGGTAGGCAAATTATAGCAATAAAGATTGAGAGAAATAAGGGGTTTAAGATGGGCGCCGCCGCCTTCATGCTGGCAATAACAATACATATTGCGGCTAGGGAGATAACGATGGAGCTTTGTTTGATAGACATATTTATATCCTTGTTCCGCTCCTTACTGTGCCGAGATGCAGTTGATTATATAAATTTAGTGAATAGGGTGCGTTTAACGCACCCTACAATATAGGTGTTATTTGAACCACGAATCATAAAAACGTGGGTTAAACATTTTCTTCACTGTATAGGCTATACGCGCCTTCTTTTCTGCAACTGTAGAACTTTCTTTGACATCACCAGAAGCAACGCCCATCCAAATGACATAACCTGTTTTTATATCCAGAGCAGCAACGATTAAAGCGGCTTTAGGAACGTTTTCTGGGATTGCAACATTTGTATCAGGGTTAGCTTTTAACTGCTGGGCTGCCATATCTACGCCAGTAAAGAAGCTCATTGCGATTTCTGCATCTTGGTCAGCTACTTCGGTAAGGCCTTTGTCTCGTAATTGGCTGTCGATCAGAAATTTAATATCGCTAGAAACATCAAATTTTGCCGGCCGCCATTTGCCTTCAGGGTCGTTTAGTATCTCTGCAGATCCTAACCAGGCATAAGTCTTATAAGCTTGTAGATTAACCTTAGGGTCAGATGCTGTTTCAACTTCTATATCTTTCGTTGTAGATGCACAAGCCGATAGAAAAATGGCTAGAATAAATAATGTGACAGGATAAAGTATTTTTTTCATAAGATTCATTATTTGTTTGTTTAAAAATGGTACTTTAACTCAAATGGATTAGTGAATCCATAGGAATGTTGGCTACAATATATTTGCACTACACCTTGTTTTATATCGAGCGTAAAAACTATAGGGCATCGTCAGGTCCAGGAGCAAGTTTTTACTGAGCAATAAAAGAATGAGCTGTTGATTTGAAAACATACTTATTTTTAAAGTAAATTGACTATAGTGGTTACTATTTGCTAATCAGTCATTGGCAAAATAGAGCTTATCTCAGATGGAAATGGAATGTATAGACTATCTGCTTTAATTTTATTTTTGCTTACTATATCAACGGTTTGTCCGGGCTGGCCTTTGCAGTGGTATTAAGGCAGAGTTTTGTGCCGGTATTGAGTTCTATATTGTTTAGCATTCCTTATACGAAGGATGCCTAGTCCCAGTGTCACCCGCATAAAGTTGAGGCAATGCAGAAAACATTCGACATCCTCACATATCACAGGCCAATTAGTCGTTTATTTGCATTCGCTAATTAAAAATTCTACTTGTTATAGGCTTATGCTTTAATAAGCCTATTCTGTCTATTATTTCCCTTATTTGAGATTTATTTATGAGCCTTTCTCAGCATCGTTGGTTTTGCCAATCTCTAATCGGGCTGCTAGCGCTATTACTTGTTGCCTGTGAGTCAAAAAATGAATATATTGCCCCACCAGCCCCGGAAGTGACTGTTAGCGAGCCTATTCAAAAAAATGTCACAGAGTACTTGGAATTTACCGGCACAACACGATCCGTAGGCTTTGCTGAAGTTAAGGCACGAGTATCTGGTATTTTACAAAGCATGCACTTTGCTCCGGGGGTTAAGGTTAAGCAAGGAGATTTATTATTCATTATTGACCCGGAACCCTATCAGGCAGAACTAGAAGCAGCTCAAGCAGAATTAGTCAGTGCTAAAGCCGAATTAAATCGGGCTCAGGCTGAGTTAAACCGCGCCGACCAACTAATCAAGAAAAATTATATTTCCAAAACCGATTATTTACGCCGCAAAACTGAGCGTGATGTGGCTCAGGCATCCATAGGTTTAAAGGCTGCCCGAGTGCATAGTGCAGAAATCCAGCTAGGGTACACGGAAGTCACCGCCCCAATTGCTGGGCGAGTTGGTAGAAATATGGTCGATATAGGTAATTTAGTGGGTGAAGGTAATGCCACTTTATTAACCACTATTACTCAATATAAACCGATGTATGTTTATTTTCATTTGAATGAGCGCGATTTATTAAGCCTAATGACGTTAAGAGGAAAAGAATCTAAACAAGCAGGCCATAATTCGGATTTAATGTCGGATCAGGAATTAGATATTCCTCTTTTACTTGGCCTGGCTGATGAAGACGGCTATCCGCACGAAGGGGTTTTAGATTTTGGTGAATCATCAATAAATACCAGTACAGGAACAATAGAACTACGCGGTGTTTTTTCTAATTCTGAAAAGCCACCTCGCTTATTGCCAGGATTATTTACTCGTTTGCGCTTGCCGATAGGAGCAACACCAAATGCTTTATTAGTAAACGAGCGAGCCATCGCTGCAGACCAAAGCGGGCGCTATGTATTAGTGGTAAATAATGAAAACAAAGTAGAGAAGCGACCTGTCACTTTGGGACAACATCTGAATGGTATGGTTGTTATTGAGAAAGGCGTTAAAGTAGATGATAAGGTTATTATTAAAGGTTTGCAAAAAGCCAGGCCTGGTAGCGTAGTTAGCCCTCAAACAGATTCAAAAGCAGGATAAGACTATGTTCTCTCGATTTTTTATCGAACGCCCGATTTTTGCCAGCGTTATTTCCATTGTTTTGCTGATCGCAGGGATTGTATCGGTACTTAGCTTGCCCAGTGCGCAGTATCCTGAAATTACTCCACCAACTGTTGAAGTGAAAGCCTCTTACCCCGGTGCTAATGCTCAGGTTGTTGCTGAGACGGTTGCTGCACCGATAGAACAACAGGTGAATGGCGTGGAAAATTCCCTGTATATGTCTTCCACTAGCGCGGGGGATGGTTCTTATACTTTGACGGTTACCTTTGAAGTGGGTACCGATCTGGATATGGCGCAAGTCATGGTACAAAACCGCGTGGCTCTGGCAACGCCGAATCTACCTGAGGAGGTTAACCGACAAGGGGTTAATACCAAAAAGAAATCAGCCAATATTATTTTATTTGTGTCACTGATTTCACCCGATGAAACTTTTGATGAACTGTATTTAAGCAATTATGCCACTCTGAATATTCGTGATCAAATCAGCCGAATCAAAGGGGTAGGTGATGTGTTGATTTTCCCCCCCAGTGATTACAGCATGCGCATCTGGTTAAATCCTGAGCAATTAAAATCTCGTGGGATTACCACTCAGGATGTTTTAAATGAGATGCGCGAGCAAAATGTTCAGGTTGCTGCCGGGCAAATTGGCCAACCGCCGGTTCCAGAGGGAATCAATTTTCAATACACGATTAATGTTCTGGGTCGATTAACGGAGATAGCCCAGTTTGAAGACATGATTATCAAAACCGGAGAGACTGGCAATATTACTCGTTTAAAAGATGTCGCACGCGTAGAGTTAGGCGGTAAAACTTACGATATTAGTTCAAATATGACCGGCTCTCCATCTGCCAGTATCAGTATTTATCAATTACCCGGGGCGAATGCGCTGGATGTTGCGGATCAGGTTCGGGCAAAAATGGAAGAGCTTGCGGCTAATTTTCCACAGGGCCTAGAGTATAAAATTCCTTATGACACTACGCTTTTTGTCAGTGCCTCAATTGATGAAGTTTTTGTTACCCTCTATCAGGCGGGGGCATTGGTTTTTATCGTGTTATTTATTTTCCTGCAAGACTGGCGTGCAACACTGATTCCGGCGGTTACTATTCCTGTTTCTCTGATTGCGACTTTTATCGTGATGGCGATGATGGGCTTTTCTTTAAATATGCTGACTCTATTTGGTCTGGTATTAGCCATAGGGATTGTCGTCGATGATTCGATCGTGGTGGTAGAAGCGACCGCCGCTTATATCGATAAAGGCATGAGTTCAAGAGCGGCAGCAATTCAGGCAATGCAAGATGTATCGGGGCCTGTGGTGGCAACCACGATGGTGCTATTGGCGGTGTTCGTGCCGACCGCTTTTTTACCCGGCATTACCGGCGAAATGTATCGACAGTTCTCCTTGACCATTGCGGTTTCGACCGTGTTTAGTTCATTAAATGCCTTAACTTTAAGCCCTGCATTGGCAGGCTTATTGTTACGTCCTACTAAAAAGGATAAGAATGCTTTTTTTCGAGGGTTTGACCGGTTTTTTGAAAAAGCATCCAATGGCTATGCCAATTTTTTAAAACGGGTAGTTCGGCGTGGTTTTCTAATGATGCTGATAGCCTTAGCTATTGCTGTGGCAAGTGGCTGGCAATTTGGCAAAATTCCTTCCGCTTTCTTGCCAGTGGAAGATCAGGGTTATGTGATTACCAGTGTGCAATTACCCGATGCGGCATCCAAGCAACGCACTGATGAAGTGTTGCAGCAGATTAATGCAATTTTAGAAGCAACGCCGGGACTTCAAGACTGGGTGTCACTCGGTGGTTTTTCGATGATAGATGGTACTAATGCATCGAATGCTGCGACAATTTTTGTGGTGATGAAACCCTGGGATGAACGCGCGGCTGAGAATGAAACTCAGGAAGCAATATTAAACCATCTGAATCAGAAATTTAGAGCCATACAGGAAGCGATTGTATTTACATTCGTGCCACCAGCTATCCCAGGCTTAGGTGTTTCTGGAGGATTTCAAATGCAGATCCAGGATAAAGGTAACGTGGGTCTAGATGAATTACAACGTATGGCCAATGAAATGATTGCAGATAGCCGAAGTCAATCGGGTCTGGCAGGTTTAAATTCAACCTTTAGAGCCGGTGTGCCGCAATTATTTGCCGAGGTGGATCGAACTAAGGCCAAGACTTTAGATATTCCGCTAAACGATGTATTCAGTACTTTACAGGCTTATTTAGGTTCCGCCTATGTCAATGACTTTAATAAGTTTGGCCGCACCTGGCAGGTGAAAGTGCAAGCTGATTCCGAGTTTCGCTCAAAACCGGAAGATATACGCCAGTTAGAGGTGCGCAATCGAAAAGGTGAGATGATACCTTTAGGGACTTTAATTCGAGTAGATGAGACCTTAGGTCCGCAAACTATTTTACGTTATAATCTGTATCCAGCCGCGTCTATTACAGGGAGTGCTGCAGAGGGATTTAGTTCAGGCGAAGCCTTGAATTTAATGGAGCAAATGGCAAAGAGTAAGTTTCCTGCTGCTATGGGGTTCGAGTGGACGGGGATGTCCTATCAAGAGAAAAAAGTGGGTAATGAGGCATTTGTTATTTTTGCTCTGGCGATTGTTCTAGTGTTCCTGGTATTAGCCGCACAATACGAAAGCTGGTCTTTACCTCTGGCGGTATTGCTCGTGGTTCCCTTGGCCTTATTAGGCACAGTCGCGGCATTAATGATGCGGGAGTTTGATAATAATATCTATACCCAGATTGGTATCGTACTGATTATTGGCCTGGCGAGTAAAAATGCGATTTTGATTGTTGAATTGGCTTCTGAACAACGAGCCAAAGGCGTGGCTATCTTTGACTCAGCAGTTGAAGCGTCAAGACTACGCTTTAGGGCAATTTTAATGACCGCCTTTTCCTCCGTTTTAGGTTTTTTACCATTGGTGGTTGCCAGTGGTGCTGGTGCAGCAAGCCGGCAAGCTATTGGTACGACAGTAGTTGGCGGAATGATCGCCGCCGTCTGTATGTCTTTAATTTTTACGCCGGTTTTTTATGCTGTTATGCAAAGCCTTTCTGAACGCTTTAGTAAAGCAGAGGCAGGTTAGGGCGGGTTTGATTATTTTCTTGGCGGGTAGGGTGCGGCTTAGTCCGCCTTGTTATTGTTCTGCTATCGCTTAATGAGCGGGCTAAAGCCACGCTCTATATTATTTACAGTTTGCAAAATAATTTTAGGCTACAAAGATAAACTAATTGCCATGCTTAAATTTATGTCCAATATGTTTCTCAATCTCATTCTGTTTGTTTTCTGGCTTTGGTGTTCGGTTGCCATTTATTTTATTATCCTGCCTGATAAGCTATTAGCTATTATGGTTGCCGGGTTATTTGCTCTGGTTATTCCACTGGTTTTCTTTCTTGTTGCCAAGCGAAACCTGGCGCTAGTGCTGATTATTCTGGCATATATTGCAGTCACAATTGCCTGGATGAATATGCCAGCTTCAAATAATCTTGACTGGATGCCTAGTGTCGCTAAATCTCCTTATGTGATCACTCAGGGAAACCAAGTCACTGTGCATGATATACGCAATTTTGACTATCGAACTGAGACGAATTTTACTGAAAATTATTATACTAAAACCTATGATCTGGACGATTTGGAAAGCCTGGGTTTTCTGCTGTCCTATTGGGGGGGTGGCACTACTTTTGCGCATACGATATTGAGTTTTGGGTTTAGTAATGGCGATTATCTGGCTGTTTCAGCTGAAACACGTTTGGAAAAAGGAGAGCGACAGAACTTTATATCAGGTTTTTTCAACCAGTATGAGATGATTTATATTCTGGCAGATGAGCGCGATGTTATTCGCTTAAGAACCAACTTCCGTAAATTAGATCCAGAAGATGTGTACTTTTATCCAACCATGCTGAGCAAGCAAAAAATTCGCCAGGTTTTTGAAGTGATTATAGCTAGAGTTAATAAGCTTTATCAAGAGCCCGAATTTTATAATACTATCACCCATAATTGTTTCACTACTCTACGTGCTGATTTTAATGCCATCACGTCGCCAAAAAACCGGTTTGACTGGCGGATAATTGCGAATGGATATTCGGATCAGATGCTTTATGAAAATGGAGTTATTGACACTGAGCTAAGTTTTCCCGAGGCGAGGGAGTATTTTCATATTAATCAGTATGTATCTGATGATAATAGCTCTAAAGATTTTTCCTTAAAAATAAGGCACTAATTTGTGCCAACTTGACTCGTGATATTTTATTTTTATGCACACAAATAACTCTTCCATACCTGAGCAGTCGATACAGAATCGTCGTAAACAAAAATGGTGGCAACTGGGCCGTCTGTTTCAGTTAGGCTCTATTTTTCAATGGACAATCATTATCTTTTTTGCGGTAACATTGCCATTGATTCTAACGCTAGTTTACAGTGTCAATAATATTCAGAATTATACTGAGCAAAGTCATACTAAATTGTTTCAGACTGTGCGTGTCTCTGAGAGTAGTGAGGCGCTGCTCAAATATTTATTAGATATGGATCGTAGTATCCGTCAATATAAAATACTTGAAGATGCAGCAATATTCACTATCTTTCAAAATGGTCATCAGAAATTTGTTGATATTGCGGCGCGTATAAGTCAGCTCGGGCTCCCGCCAGAGATAAAGACCTTATTAACTAGGCTTACTCAGGATGAGCTTAAATTATATGATCAAATATTACTTATAAAAGTTACAGGTACGTTGTCGACAGAAGATATAAAAGAATATGTCCGATTGCGTGAAGATGGACGTCAATTAATAACCCAAGTAAATGAGCAAATTTATATAGTTTCCGAATCATTATCAGCTTTAGCAATATTAGTCAGAAATCAAGTAACCTATTCGGCATTGATTTCTATCATACTAGCTTTTTTGCTGGGTTTGTTATTATCGTATCTAATTAATAAACCCATTAAGAATATTACGCAGACAATACATAAGCTGGGATATACGCAATTTAATCAGCGTATTCGTATAGAAGGGCCAAGTGACTTGCGTGAACTAGGGCGTCATCTAGAGTGGCTTAGACTAAAGCTCAATCAACTTGAGAGTAGCAAGCAGTTCTTTATTAAAAACATCTCCCATGAACTAAAAACACCATTGGCAACATTTATCGAAGGTGCAGATCTGCTTCAAGATGAAGTTGTTGGCGAATTAAATGCAGAGCAGCATAAGATTATCAAGTTGTTAAAAATAGCCAATATTAGATTACGCAATTTGATTGAAAATTTGATTGAATATCAACAAATGACGTCTACATTGGCTGCAATGAATTATTCCCAATTCAATCTTAACCAGTTAATAAAATCCGTTTGTGTAGAGTATCAGTTACTACTTGATAGTAAAAATGTTAGTATTGAGTTTGAAAAAAAATCGGTTGATTTAGTGGCTGATCGCGATAAAATTAGAATAGTGATGAGTAACCTGCTATCTAATGCACTTAGGTTTTCACCTCAAGCGGGTCGAATTCTAATTAAACTGAGTGTTATAAATAATAGTTTACAACTATTAATTGCTGATCAGGGGCCTGGTATTTCAAAAAGTCACCAAGTGGATATTTTTAATGAATTTTATAAACAACCTGTACCGGAAAACTGGAAAATAAAAGGCTCCGGACTAGGACTTAGTCTTGTTAGAACTTATGTCGAGGCTCATAAAGGTCGGGTCAGTTTAATGGAATCAGATGAAAAATATTGTGGTGCTCACTTTTTAGTTACATTACCTTTAGAGCCCAAAGAGTTTATGCAAAATAATATATCAATATGAAGTACTCGGTCCCTATTTTTTCTACTTTGCTTGTCAGCTTGACTGCTTGTCAGTACGTTCCATATATCCATTCGACTGAGAAAGGTCAGGAAATACCTCAAAACCTTGAACAGCTTTTTGAATATGGCGCAAATTTTGCTTCTGAATATAAGAATGCAGCAACAGAAACCTGTGCAAGCTATGCAAAGTTATATCAAGAGGGTGACTGGCATTCAGGTTGGATTTTAGCATTACAAGTTACTGAGCCCAATAATAGTTGTGTAAATAGTGAACAAGCAATACAAATTTTAACAACACTAGAAAAGCAAAAAAAAATTTATCCTGAATTATTATGGTTGACACATGTGCATTTGAGCTGGCTCAAAGGATTGGAGAAAGTCAATCAGTTAAAGCATGCTTATAGCCTAAAGCAATCTCAAATGTCTGAGTTGAAGCAAGAAAGACAAGATCTAGTGGGAAAAATTGACGCGCTGAAAGCTATTGAAACCAGTATAGATGAATGATTAAACAATGAGTAACAGTTTTCCTAATCAATTTAATAAACAAAGCATCCTGTTAGTAGATGATGATCCCAGTATACTGGAACTACTCTCTTTACGATTCACAGCTGTGGGATTGACAGTTATAACAGCGGGGAGTGGTATTGAAGCCTTAAGTCTTATTCCGCAGTGTTATCCTGATCTTATTATTACTGATTTACGTATGGATGAAATGGATGGGGTGCAACTTAGTAGGCTAATTCAACAAGACTATCCTACCTTACCCATTATTATTATTACTGCGCATGGCACCATTAAAGAGGCGGTTGACGCTACTTGTGAGGGGGTGTTTGGCTTTATTACCAAACCGATAGATCATGGAGAGCTTCTGGATAAAATTGCTAAAGCTTTAACACTTAGTTCTGGTAACTCATACGGCAAGGAAGTGGAGGATTGGCGAGCTAAAATATTGACGCGCAGTCAATTAATGGAGAATCTATTAAATGAAGTTAAACGCCTTGCTCAAGGTGATGCCAGTTTGTTTATTCACGGTGAAAGTGGAACCGGTAAAGAATTAATTGCCCAGGCTATTCATAAAGCAAGCCCACGTCATGAAGCTCCCTTTATTGCCGTCAATTGTAGTGCTATACCGGAAGACCTGCTTGAATCTGAATTATTTGGTCATCGTAAAGGTGCATTTTCAGGGGCTTTTGAACATCGACAAGGTTTATTTCAGGCGGCAGATACGGGAACCTTATTTCTGGATGAAATAGGGGATATGTCTGTGGCTTTTCAAGTCAAACTATTGCGGGCTTTGCAAGAGCGTCAAATTAGGCCTGTTGGTGCTAATAGTAGCATAGCTGTTGATGTGCGCATTGTTTCAGCGAGCCATCATGATCTGGAACAAAAGGCACATGACGGTGAATTTAGAATGGATTTGTATTATCGTTTGAACGTAGCGACACTGACATTACCTAAGTTATCTGAACGCCGCGAAGATATATCTCTGTTAGCTAATTATTTTATTACTCACCCTGAGAGCACTTATGGTTATGTTGCTAAAGGTTTTTCGAACCAGGCAATGGAGCTGTTACTGAGCTATGATTGGCCAGGTAATATCCGGCAGTTACAAAATGTAGTCGAGCATTTATCGGCGCTGGCGACAACCCCTATAGTCCCGGTAAATCTGGTGGAAAGAGTCTTGCAGGAGAAAAGTAACACCTTGCAGGGTTTAAAAGACGCAAAATGCCAATTTGAAAAAGAGTACCTTATTAAATTGTTGAAATCTGTTGATGGCAATGTTACCCAGGCAGCGCGCTTAGCCAAGCGTAACCGTACCGAGTTTTATAAACTACTGGAGCGGCATCAATTGAAACCGACTACATTTAAGTAAATGCGTGTTGAGTGAGCTCCTTGATGGGCAAGTTTTTGCGTGAAAGTATAGTCTAGCCCGTGTCATACAGGGAGGGGTAGATGGTGTTATTTAGCTAGGCAATAAAAAGCCTGACCTCCTAGCGGAGGTCAGGCTTTTTGCTTTAATCTATAAATAGAGAGAATTATGATTTATTCAATCCAGATTTAGCGCTTAGTGCTGCCTTTAACTATAGAGCTAGGTGGTGCCGCACCGCTAACTGCACCATTAACACCACCAGAAGCACTTTCTTTGGCGACATCTTTAGCTATATTGGGTACTGATTTTTCTTGTACTTTATTGGATGCGTTTTGAGCAGAACCAACTGCAGCACTAGCTGAGTTTGCAGCATTATTTACGTCCTCTAGGCCAAATGCCATTGCATTTTGAGCACTAAATATGAATAAACTTACGAAGATGAGTTTATTTAACATTTTTATTCCTTAAATAATTAATAGTAATATCTGAGAGAGATCTGATAAGCATGTAAAAAAAATAATATAAGATGTGGAGAAAATAACAATTCCTGGTTTTGGCTAGACTAGGAATCCACAGGTTGTATTAATTTCATATTATTAAAGCAGTTTTAATGCCAAGTTTGATTTATTGCTGAAAAATAAGTAGATATTAACTGTTAAATCAATCGCTTATATCCTTTGCAAAGTAAGTAGCTTGATTATTGTAATACCTTTTTGTGAAAGCGTGATTTTTATGTAACTTATAGCGTCGTGTTATAGCGACGACGGGCACTATTGTTATAAATAATTGTGAATATAAACGTTTCTGAAACAGGTGTTTATTGCCGAAATCCCTTAATTGGCAAGTGCATGATAATAAGGGTCGCATTTGGGAGATATTAGTTTATCCTCTAATATGCGTTGCAAAAGTAGTTTTAAGTCTGGCTTGTCATTTTTATGTAACATTAGCAAAGCATAATAAATTTTTTTATAAAATTGAGAAGGTAAATGCAAACAACCTATTTTTTACAAAAAAAGATTGTGAATAGAGTCTCAAATGACAATGAATATCTTGGTGTGGATGCTATGATAAGCCCCCAAATTATTGATTTAATGGGCTTGCAACAAAAAACAATAGCGAGTCAAAATCTGGCTCGTTCAGCAGTTTATAGAATAAAGCTAGATGAGTATGAATTTGCTATGGCAAGTTGAAGAGATATTAAAGTGGGGAGGGTATTGGAAAGTAGGGTAGGTTTGATACTTAAGAATCACTCTGTATTCTGGGCTTATATAGTATTAATAAACTTAGAATACAGTGCAGACAATTTAATCTCTAGCGTTTTAATCAGTAGTACAGATATTTACAATGCAGGATCATATCATTACCTTACAGCTCTCTGTTTTTGACCTTCCTGGCTTGAGTTGTTTTACGATCACTCCACCCTCAACTGAGTATTTAACACCTATCGTTTGTATGCCATCCATTCTTGGATCATATGCAGTAGACATCAAGGTGTCATTTTTGCGAAAGTTCCACTTATTTTGCACCATTTTCTTTTCCTTGAGCAAGGCGGCTGTTTCAGCATAAAGTTTCCATTCGCCGAGTATTAGCGAATTATCTTCCAGCGGAATTGTTTTTTCTGCATACGCTAGGGGTGCAAAAAACAAGCTAGCTAGGGTTAATAGTTTTAAAGTTTTTTCAACGGTAGTCTCTCGTCTGTTTGAAATATAAGCAATATTAAATATAACATGATAGAAATATTAGCCGTCCGGTATATTTCATTCTGATTGCGACAGTGATAAAATAATAATCTTAAAAATAATAATGAAAAAAGGTGGGAACTATGAAATTTAATGTATTTATTTGCTTTGCTTTGCTATTCGCTTTTTCTAATCAATCATTTGCTGCAAGTGAGGGTCGTGAAGGTGACTGGGAGAAGAGAATTGTTACTGGAGACTTGAAGGCAACGGCTGGTTGTAAGGATAAAGCTAAAGCTGAGAAACACACGATTCCTGGTAGTTATCGCTTTGAAAAATATACTAAAATAATGTGCCAGCATATTGCTTATGGCTGGGGCAGGGATAAGGTTTTGGACAATGGAAAATTAGTTTGCGAAGCTTGTGACGGCGATTATGAAGGTAAGGAAAAATTCCGTTGCTATATGCATGATGTAGAAGTTCAATGCAAGATAGTTAAGCGCGGCTTCTAAACCAAGTATTGCCGTTTATACTTCGCACGGTTACGGATTCCTATCAACTGACCTTTTGCTGATAGCTGCGTTGCTAAAGTAGTTGCGCAGCCTGCTATGCGCCTGTTTTAGCGCCTTAACCGCAACAAAAATCAGCGCAATAAACAACTGCATCCGTGACTGCCAGAAGTATAGTTATTTACTGCCAGTTTTAAAACAGCTGGTAGTTATATTTTCTCCAGAATCGCTAGAGGAAACAGCCCTCCGAATATCCCGTCCCACATAGAGGTTCTTTACCCGCTTGCTTCTGTCCGAGGCTTTAGCATGGATGTACGTCCCACCATAATATCAATAGCTTTCATTAATCTTTTAAATACGGAGTCCTGTCGATAAGGTATACCATGTTTCTTGCACACTTCGACAACTTTGGGCTGAACATGTTGATATTGACTTAATGGAATATCGGGCCATAAGTGATGCTCTATCTGATAATTTAACCAGCCATAAAAAAAGTCATTCAAGTCTGATCCGGTAGGATAATTGACGGACCCGAGAATCTGACGCAGAAAAAACTCTCCTCGACCTTTGCCTTTGCCTTTGTTTTCAAACATCATGACATCATCACCTGCATGATTAGGTACGATAACCAGAAATGAATGCATATTGGTAAAGACTTCAGCCAGAATCGAGGTCAGTAAGACACTGATTGCGGCAAAGTTGCCTAGTGGTAGAAATAACAAGGGTAATAAGATAAAGCGAAATCCGATATAAGGCAAAATACTTTCCAGCCACAATGCTCGGCCCTGTTTAGTATAAAAACTCCAGGCACCCTTACGCGTTAGTTCCGGGGGAGTTTCGCCATTTTGACGTGCCTGGCTTATACGTAACTCTTTATGTGCTCTAGGCGTGTAATATAAAATTTTCCAGCTAGCAGTAAAAATACCAACGATACCAAAACGCAACCACATAGGGATTTGTGACTGTCGTAACCATTCCATATTATTTTGTAAATGGTCAGGATCTAGTTTTTCCCCTAGATTGTAGTGGTGTAATATATCGTGTTCCTGATGCCAGCCTGCTGGAGTAATCCAGTCGGGCCAATCTAAGAATCGTCGCCAGCCTTGGGCAAATTTTTTACTGGTATATTTCTCAGGAATATTTGTAATCTTGTCATAGCCCTTATGCACTATGGGATGTGTCATTTGTGTCCAGCGTGTAAAGCTGCCCTGGCTAATTAGCAATGCAGAAACCGGATTAGGGAAAATCCATGCAGTACCATAGCCCAGTAATGAGCATAGCTGACCCCAGCGCTCCATCTTTTTTAAGTGTTTGAAGTCCTGATCGCCAATACGTGACAAAGTTTCTTTATGGATAGCATCAAGGTCCTTGGCTAGTGCTATTCTATCGACATTTTGATAGCTGTTTAAACTCATTTTAATTCCTATAAAGCAATCGCTTATGAAAGGTGTAGGGGCTGTAAACGACCCGGTGGCTATATATTGCGTAAAAAAGGCACCACTGTTTATCACAGTGATGCCTTAAAAACTTATAAATAGTACTTATGCGGCAGTTGAACGATAGTACTCGATAGCTGCAGCAACACCACTTCCTGGTGTAATATCAAAGTCATTATCCAGCAATGCCATCTCTACACCGGCAATCGCACCAAGCATAGAAACATCATTCATATCGCCAATATGGCCAATACGGAATACTTTGCCCATCACTTCTGTTAAGCCGGCACCTAAAGAAATATCGTATTTATTGAATGCTGTTGCAATCACATCGCGTGCATCTTTATTTTCTGGTACGACTATGGCAGAAACAGTATCTGATTCAAATCCTGGCTGGGCACAAAGCTTTAATCCCCAGGCAGCAATAGCTTTACGCGTCCCTTCGGCTAAGCGGTGATGACGGGCATAAACATTTTCCATACCTTCTTCTAATAAAATATCCAGTGCTGCGCGTAGGCCGTGTATCATTGGTGTCGAAGGCGTGTAAGGAGTGTAACCCAAGGCATTCTGCGCCATTTGGTCTTTTAGATCTAGAAAGCAGCGTGGGAAAGTTGCCGTTTCTGTTAAGGCAAGTGCTTTCTGACTGAAAGCTAGGATAGCAAGGCCGGCAGGTAACATAAAACCTTTTTGCGAGCCACTGATTGCACCATCAACACCCCATTCATCCATTCGGAAATCAAGACTTGCGATAGAGCTGACACCATCTACAAATAAGAGAGCAGGGTGACTGGATGCATCCATTGCTTTACGCACACCAGCCATATCACTGGTTACACCCGTCGCTGTTTCATTATGCGTCGCTAGTACAGCCTTGATTTCATGTGTGCTGTCTGCTTTTAAGCGCGCTTCCAGGTCATTTAATGGGATGCCTTTACCCCATTCAACTTCATGCATTTCTACATCTAGGCCTAGGCGCTGAGCCATGCTCATCCACAAATGACTAAATTGACCAAAGCGATAGATCAGTACTTTATCACCTGGGTTTAGAGTGTTAGTTAAAGCAATTTCCCAGCCCGCTGTTCCCGTTGCAGGAAAAATAAAGGCTTGTCCTGTTTCTGTTCTGAATACTTTTTTTAAGTCTTCTAAAACCGGCTTGAGCAACAGTGGGAATGTAGGCGCGCGGTGATCTTCCATTGGAAGGTGCATGGCACTTAATACTTCATGCGGAGAATTAGTGGGACCAGGGATATACAGGTGGTTACGACCAGCCATTGAAATGCCTCTTAAAAGGTTAAAATTATCGGAAAAATTTATCAATCATGACATAGATAATGATACACTTCAAGTCGTGAAAAAATCAGTATCGATTCAGAGTATCTCGGGTAGCTGGACTTGTTAATGCCCATCATTTCCACAAGGCACACTTTTCCGTCTCCTTGAATCAGTAAGGCTGGAGTAGCGGCACTAAACATAAATTAGTTTTCTTTTTATCACCTCATGATATTCGTGTGTCTGGTCAAGCTCTTTTAATCTCTGCTCTTTACTATTTTCTATCCTATTGATTTACTTGTGCTGCATTAAATACTTTGAATCGCTGAAAATCAGTTTGCCAGGGAGCTAAAACAAATCAGGCAAGCTTTGCAGTAGGGCTTTCAGAACTTGGTAGATGAGTCTTTTAATATGCAGTACACTTCAAGTCTTAATAAAATAGGCATATAAATAGTTAAGTGACTGTTCTTTTTTGAGCTTTATATTTGCATGCTTTCGTCTGATAAGTTCCCGTGTTATTATTAGTTTTCATAAGAAATTAATCGGATAGCGTAATGAAAAAAATAATAATGGGTCTACTACCTGCTGTGTTAGCTTTAACTGTATTCGATGCGAACGCAGGCTACTCAGGGTATGTTCCTTATACGGGTACGACGAAAGCAAGTGCAGTTGATGAGTATGATCAGAATAAGGATGGATATATTACTTCTGATGAAGTTAAAGTAGAGCTAAGAGAAGATGCGATCGCAAAAGCAATTAAAATGCAGAGACAAGGAAAGTCTCAAAAAGCCATTGATCAAGTGATTATGAACATGGAAGATAGTGTTGAACAAGATGCTGAAAAAATCATTGATAAACTCGACACAGATGGTGATGAGCTAGTTGAGCCTGAAGAGCAAAAATAATATTTGCACCTAGCAAAGTTACATTAAGACACATTTTAGGATTAACTTTTTAAATCTCCGCTTCACTCAAATAACAGCCTGGACCTTCAGTCCAGGCATCGGCATATAGCTGCTGTGCTCTAACCGGGGTATTACCATTCATTACAAACTTCTGATGCGGATAAGGAGCACCGCTCCCTTTTAGATGGCGTGGTGACTGTTTTAATCAATCTATCAGCGGGTCTGAAACATCCTGTTAGATTTCAGAAAAAGGTCGTTGCAGGACATTGCCTAGATCATAATGCCACCAAGCAGTATGCATTAGCTAATGAAAATGTAGAAATCGAATTAATGGGTTATCAAATGCAATCCTGAAGTAATGCGGGAGGCCCTAGTTGCGGCGAAGTCTGTGACTTTCTGCTATTTGCGCTAGCGACTGATTTACAAGATGGCTTCGCAGATAAAGATGCTAGCCTAGCTTTTTTTCGTGCGCTTGTTAACCAAGGGAAGTCATTAAGTTTTATTGCCAAGCAAATGAATGATTATTTGCTGGAAGATACCCTTAAATGGACCTGTGCAGCTAGGAGGCTGTCCAAGAATAGAGACCCTACTACGGAAAAATTCCTTTTGGCCATTTTTCCCGAACATTTTCGTTAAAGAGCGCAACTATTCGCCTCAAATGTTCGAAAAAACTGACTCAAAAAGGCTTTCCCTCGCTACGGCTTCTATTCTCGGACAGCCTCCTAGGTCTAGCTATTCTAGAGTGTTCTAACAACACCTTTTAATTGCCTGAGTCTTGGGCAAAATAATGTGTTTCATTATTCGGCAGATAAACTAACTCAGTAATCTGGATATCAACAGGCTCTGGCAGTATAAAAGAACTTCACGGGTATTCATGTCTGCAGTATTGTTCTAGCACACGGTGCTATTATTGTGCTCTGCTCTGATGGTGTCACAGGTGCCCAGAATGAGCAGCGTAAGCAGTTTGGCAAACAAACAATTGAGCGTATTATTAAACGATGTTCGCAACAGTTCGCAGGGCAGATAATACAAATTTTACAATCAGAATTACACATATTTACGGCTCAGGAGTATATGTAAGCTGAGCGGAGCATTATTGTGATTAAGCGGGAATGATTGTAGCCTGAGGTTGAGGTACGAAGTCCAGTAAAGGAATATAAAAGCCTTATCTATTAATAAGGGCAGTGTTAGGCTGCAGATAAGATAAAATTATTGCTTGAGACTTGAGAGAAATTGTTGGGGTTACGTAAACTCCATCCTAGCCGACAAAGTCTTCTATTCGGTTAAAGGAAAGGGGTGACGGTCTGTCTATTAATAACTAGCCGTCACCCCTTTCCAGGATAAGTCTAATTAAACGTTGTTCCTGGTGTGCCTGGTAAAACTGGCATTTGTTGTTTAGGAAATTGGCCTGTTAAAGCGTTTAAGAAAGCAACAATATCATTGACTTCAGCATCAGTTAGTTTTTGTCCTAACTGAACATTCGCCATGATTTTAACGGCCTTATCCAGTGTTTTAACCGAACCATTATGGAAATAAGGCGCTGTTAAAGCAATATTACGTAGTGTGGGAACTTTAAACATGTTCTCATCGCCGCTTTTGCCAGTGACTTCATAAAGACCTTTGTCAGCACTGAGTTTGTATTGTTTTTCCAGATAAGCGTTATCAATTAACGGGAATTTCTGGAACGTGCCTGGGCCGTTAAACGCAGGACCACTATGACAGCCTACGCAACCCAGTTCAACAGCTTTATTAAGTCCACGTACTTGTTGCGCTGTTAAGGCTTTTTTATCACCTTTGGCAAACTTGTCATATGGGCTGTTTGGGGTAATTAACGTTCTTTCGTAAGCAGCGATTGCTTTAGTGGCATTATCTTTAGAAATTGAGTTAGCGCCGAAGGCCTTAACAAAATATGCATCATAGCCATCTATGGATTGTAAACGCGCAACCACATCATCCCAGCTCTTCATACCCATTTCTATCGGGTTAGTCACTGGGCCAGCAGCTTGATCTTCAAGACTGGCAGCGCGGCCATCCCAAAATTGTACTTCATTAAATGCTGAGTTCCATACTGTCGGAGCACTACGTCCACCAGTCTGTCCATTAACACCCATAGAGTTAGGACGATTATCTTCACCACCTAACATGGTGTTATGACATGATGCACATGACACAGTCCCTGTAGATGAAAGTCTAGGGTCGTGATACAAGATGCGACCTAATTCAACTTTTGCAGCAGTTGTTGGGTTATTTGCCGGTGCAGGTGCTTTTGTCGGGAGCGCATCCCAGGCAGAAGCGACTGAAACAGAACTAGCAAGCGCTATTGCAGAAACAATAGAACGAATTTTGGACATACCATCCTCCAGATTTTTATTTTTTTAAGAACGCAAATATTACCACAGTTGTAATCTGTTGACCTCAACAGAAACAGAGAAAATACAAAGTAGAATACTTATCTTCTCCAGATAAGCAGTATAAATTAAAGAAATAGTCCTTTTTATTTCATGTGAATTATGTAATGATTGGTCTATTGTTTTGTTTTTTATAGATATTAGGTGTTCTGTTATGGCGGCAGTAATGGAAGAAAGATCGGTTAGGGGTTTACGTGAAACTGCTCTGCTAGGTTTTATCGTCGTCGCTCTTTTTTATTTAATATCACTTATATCCTTTAGTCATGAGGATGCAGGCTGGTCACATAGCGGCACAGGTATGGCTATCAGTAATGCAGGTGGTATGGTAGGCGCATGGTTAGCTGATTTTTCATTTAGTTTCTTTGGCGTGGTTGCCTTTAGCTTTCCGGTGATAATTTTTTGGCAGGGATATTTGTTTTTTACCCACAAAATAGCGGATGTAGCTGGCTTTTTCAAATATATGCGCTGGTTGGGGCTAGTGGCAATGATTATGTCTGCGAGCACCTTCTGTTTTTTACATATATTACGTTGTCAGATTGAATTACCTCGAAATAGTGGCGGCATTATTGGCCAGGAACTGGGTGAAGCATCGGTTATTACATTTGGTAATTCTGGTGCAACGCTGTTGCTGATCGCCGTGTTTTTCTCAGGACTAACCCTTTATACGCATATCTCCTGGGTAACAATGATGGAAATAGTGGGTAGAAATTCCCTGGTTTTCAGCGCGTATTGCTATAGACAAATCGTTTTGCTTTGGGATAAGTTAACAACCAGAAAAGAAGATGCATATCATCTCAATCAAACAGACGTAGAGCCAGAAGAAGTATCTGACGTAAAACGTTATGAAATGCCTGAGCCAGCTAAACCAAAAGTTAAGGTCAAGCAAGCGCCGGTCATGATTTTTTCTGAGTCGTCGACACCCGAAGTAATCATGCCTGAGCAACTGTTTGCACAACCCGTTGTCAGTAAAAAAGTGCAAACTGATTTATTTAAGAATGTAGAGCCCGGAGCTTTGCCGGATACTGAATTACTGGATTTACGGGTGGTTAAAGTTCGCGGTTATTCTGCTGATGAACTAGAAGATATGTCGCGCCTCGTAGAGCAATCCTTGCAGGACTTTAATGTCATTGTTGAAGTGACGGGAGTGTTACCAGGTCCCGTTATTACCCGTTTTGAAATGCAGCCTGCAGCAGGAGTCAAGGTCAGTCGGATTTCTGGTTTGGCAAAAGATCTGGCGCGTTCTTTATCAGTTACCAGTGTTAGAGTTGTTGAAGTCATAGCTGGCAAGTCGGTAATAGGGCTAGAGATTCCGAATCAGGAACGGGAAATGGTTTCTTTTAGGAAGGGTCTAGAGTCATCAGCGTTTATAAAAGCAAAATCTCCACTGAGTCTTTTTCTCGGTAAAGATATTGCGGGTGCTCCTGTTGTAGCTGATTTAGCTAAAATGCCCCACCTTTTAGTGGCAGGTACGACAGGATCAGGTAAGTCGGTGGCTATTAATACTATGATTATGAGTATGCTCTATAAGGCCACACCTGACGAAGTCAGGATGATAATGATAGACCCGAAAATGCTGGAGCTATCTGTCTATGACGGCATTCCACATTTATTAACACCGGTCGTCACAGATATGAAGGACGCTGCCAATGCTTTACGCTGGGCTGTCGCTGAAATGGAGCGACGTTATAAACTAATGTCTAAAGTAGGTGTCAGAAATCTGGCGGGCTTTAATAAATTAGTCAGCGATGCCGAGGAAAGAGGTGAGCCAATTCAAGATCCTATGTATAGTTATACTACTGAGCTGGCAGAGGGAGAAAGCATACCAACATTAAGTACTTTGCCCCATATTGTTGTCGTCGTGGATGAATTAGCCGATATGATGATGATCGTTGGTAAAAAGGTAGAAGAATTAATAGCGCGCCTGGCACAAAAAGCACGTGCGGCGGGTATCCATCTGATACTGGCAACACAGCGGCCATCTGTCGATGTGTTAACCGGTTTGATTAAGGCTAATGTCCCTTCACGATTGTCATTTCAGGTGTCTTCGCGTATCGATTCTCGGACTGTATTAGATCAGGGCGGTGCTGAATTTTTACTGGGTAACGGTGATATGCTATTTATGCCTTCGGGAATCAATATTCCCATGCGTGCGCATGGTGCTTTTGTCGATGATCACGAAGTGCATCATGTGGTAGAGTTCTTGAAAAAAACAGGCCCAACGAATTATCTGATTGAGATTATGCAGGAATATTCAGAAACCAATGAAGGATCTTTTGTTACTGGGCAGGATGCTGTTGATTCCGAAATGGATGACCTGTATGACCAGGCGGTGGCATTTGTCACTGAATCGCGTAAAGCGTCTATTTCTAGTGTACAGCGCCGCTTAAAAGTCGGCTATAACCGCGCCGCATCAATGATAGAAGCGATGGAAATGGCCGGTGTCGTTAGCCCTGCTGAAGGCAGCGGCATGCGACAAGTCCTAGCGCCACCGCCAATGCAGGATTAAGCGTGAATTATGCATTGATAGGTGCGGTGATATTGTCAGTTGCCATTCTTGGCGGCTGGCTATTAGTCCGATTTAAAGACACAGATAAATCACGGCAGGTTAAATGGGCATTATTTGTACTCTATTTTTGGGTGCTGAACTTTATTCAGCTGATTATCCTGGCTGCTGCCCATTATTTAATGCGTTAGAGTTTTTATGCGGATTTTTACAATCTAGAACGGCTTAACCACTGCCAGAATAACGATGACGAGCAAGAATAAAACGGGTATTTCATTAAACCAGCGATAAAAAACATGACTGTGGCGGTTACGATCCAATTTGAAATCTACTAGATAGCGGTAGCAAAAATAGTGGTATACCAGCAACAGCGTCAGCAAGGTTAATTTTACATGTAGCCAGCCCATTGCTGCATACATTCCCCAGGCGTAATCTACCAGCATCCAGATACCAAACACAAAGGTGATGACCATGCCGGGTGTCATAATACCGTAAAATAACTTTCGTTCCATTATTTTAAAACGCTCGTTACTGATTTCATCCTCACTCATTGCGTGGTAGATATAGAGCCTAGGTAAATAAAATAAGCCTGCAAACCAGGTGACCATAAATATCAGGTGAAACGCTTTTAGCCAGAGCATAGTTGGTATTTTTTATTGAGTTATTAATGATTCAATTCGAGTCTGCATGTTTGCTAAATCGAAAATGCCAGTCGTGTTGTATACAATATCCCCATTAGGGTTAATGAGTATCGTTGTCGGTATTAGACGGACATCGCCAAAAGCGACTGCTAATTTATTGGTTAAATCCAGAGCGATATCATAAGGTATCTGCAGCGATTTGCTGGCAGCAATAACATGATCAGGGCGATCATATTGCATGGCAATGGCAATGATTTCCAGACCAGCTTGATGGTAGTCATTATATAGGCTCTTAAAGTGCACGATTTCCTTCAGGCAGTTGCCGCAGTTACTGGCCCAGAAAGTAATTAAAACAACCCGGCCACGTAAAGCGCTTAAGTTAATCGTTTTATTAGTGATGGTTTTAATACTGACATCAGGGGGCTGCATTGTTCGCGTCAGGAAGGCAAATAAGCCTAGTGCAGCCAATAAAAAGCAATAGAACAATGCCAGACGTAAGCTATTTTTTGGTCTGTTTAGCATTATCTGGGCTAACGTTGTTATTATGTACTTGATAGGCGGTGCACAAAGCACGATATAAGGGTTGAGGGTTAATTAACTTGGACGTTCCAGAAGCCCAAAAAGCAGCAGCCATTAAAGGGATAGAAAGGTCATGGCTATGGGTCATTTCCAGCACTACGACAAATGAGGTTAGTGGTGATTGCAGCATACCCGCGAAATAGGCGGTAACACTGAGTAAGATGATAACTGATGTCGGGGCTATCGGAAACCAGTTCGCCAGATTAGCCCCCAGGCCAGCACCGGTTGCAATGGAAGGAACAAAGATACCACTGGGGATGCCGCTAAAAAAAGTCGCGATAGTCGCTAACATTTTATAGATGGGAAAGAGTGGATCTACTGTAGCCTGTTCAAGCAAAATATTTCTGGCAAGCTGATATCCAGTACCAAAACTTTCACCCTGGGATAAATAACCGAGCAAAGCAATCACGCAGCCACAAATAAAGGCGACCCGAACAATCGGATACCCTCGTTTTTTTATATGGTTCTGACCGCTAACGATAATTTTGCTAAAAATTCCACCGAGTAGGCCACCACTGATTCCACACAGGGGAATAGCCAGCCAGCGATACCCCCAGGGGAGGCTCAATTGATTGTCAGTAAAATAAATTGTGTGATTTAAAATCGAGTAGGCGGTCACACCGGAAAAAATAATTTCGGTCAACACCAGTGTGCCAATTCGTTCTTCAAGAGTACGCCCCATTTCTTCGATGGCAAACATAATGCCGCCTAGAGGGGCGCTAAACATGGCGGCAAATCCTGCGGCACTGCCAGCCAGAAGCAATCCCTTTTCCATATAATGTGCCGGGAATTTAAAAGCTCTACCGAGTGATGCCATCAGTGATGCACCAACGTGGGTAGCTGGTCCGCCAAACCCTACCGATGCACCTGATAACAAGCCCATAATGGGTAAAAAAGTTTTACCGATAGCAATGCGAAATGATACCAGTTTAGAGCGCTCTTCCATGGTATGAGAAAGCTCTAGTGCCGTTTTTACCTGGGGAATGCCACTACCTTGACTGCCCGGGAAAAAACGAAAGGTAATCCAGGCGGTTAAAGCCAGGCCAAAAGGGGCCACGACAAAATTAAACCACGGATAAGCTAAAGAAACAGTGCGATAAAATTCAGAAGCCCATTCGCTCAGCAAGGTCATGGTCGAGATTAATAAACCAATGATAACTGCCCCTAGCCAGAATACCAGGCGCTGTTTCCAGGATTGTAACGAAAAAAAAGATTTGCTGTATTCGGACATAAACAAAGAAATGGATTTATCAGTATTATGATTATAGCAAAACTGATAAGCTGTAGCGTTTATTTAGCGCATTAGCGCAGCACAAGTCACGAGACACAAGAGCATGAAAAAGATTCTTATTTCCGATAAATTAGCTGATGCAGGGGTTAACTTTTTAAATGAACAAGAAGGGATACAGGTTCATATTGATACCGGCATGAGTCCAGCGCAATTATGCGAAACGATTGCTGATTATGACGCTTTATTAATCCGTAGCGACACCAAAGTGACAGAGGAAGTGCTACGTGCGGGTAAAAACCTGAAGCTAGTAGGGCGTGCCGGTATAGGTGTGGATAATGTCGATATACCTGCCGCAACAGAGCGGGGGGTGATTGTGATGAATACCCCGGACGCGAATGCGACAACAACGGCTGAATTGGCCATCGCGCATATGTTTTCCTTAAGCCGAAATTTACCTAAAGCGGATAAATCAATACGTGAAGGCAAGTGGGAGCGTTCTACTTTGGTGGGTGCGGAAGTCTCGCATAAGACCTTGGCTATTTTAGGTTTTGGCACGATCGGACGTATTGTTGCCCGACGCGGTGCTGGTCTAGGAATGAATGTTATCGCTTATGACCCCTTTGTAGCGCCGGATATTTTCGCAGAGTGTGGTGCGCAAAGGGTAGATTTGGATGAATTAGTACAACAGGCAGATTATTTAACCTTACATTGTCCGTTACTGGAAAAGACACGCGGTGTTATTGGTCAGGAACAATTGGCCATGATGAAAAAAACAGCCATGATTATTAACTGTGCTAGAGGTGGTTTAATTGATGAAGCCGCGTTATACAATGCATTAAAAAATGGTGATATTGCAGGTGCTGCGCTGGATGTTTATGAAAATGAGCCACCGAAGGATTCACCCTTACTGGAACTGGACAATATCGTTTTTACCCCTCATTTAGGTGCTTCGACTAAAGAAGCTCAGGTGGCTGTGAGTGTTGAAATTGCACGTCAGGCAGTGACTTTCCTTAAAACTGGTGAAGCAGTTAATGCGTTAAATTTACCGCGACTTTCTGCTGATGATTTGCGAGCATCTGAACCTTATATGGAGGTAGCTACCAGTCTGGGTAAAGTGTTGGCTGGTTTGGCAACTAAACCTATTGAGCGCATTAAAGTCTCTCTATTTGGCAAAGCCACAGAAGCACAGGCACGTTCAGTGACAGTGGCCGCTTTAGTAGGCTTGCTAGAAAGTCATGTGTCTACACCTGTCAATAGTGTCAATGCTGAAAATATTGCCAAACGCCAGGGAATTATCTTAACCGAAGCAAAAACAGAAGAGATTTCTGGCTATCTGGCGTTAGTTGAAATTAAAGCTTGTTGTGGCGAAGAAGAAATTACCTTATGTGGTACTTTACTTGGCGATAAGCATCCGCGTATCGTACATATTAATGAATATGAAATTGAAGTCATACCCGAAGGCGTGTTACTGGTCACCCAACATGCAGATAAACCCGGTGTCATTGCGGCTATCAGTACCGTATTAGGCAAAGCTAACGTTAACATCTCGCGTATGCAGGTTGGTGTCGCAGAAGATGGCGAATATGCAATGGCAGTGATTAGCGTCTCTGAAAAACTAGAAGATTCCTTGTTACAGGAACTATGTGAAGTCGGAGCTGTTGAGTCAGCCATACAAATAGTAATGTAGAGCGGACGTTTCCCGCAATTTAAGTTTGCCTCCCTTAGGAGTAAGGATTTAATAATATCCAGTTTTTGACTTGTTCTTTTGCCCGTATTTGCGTTGTAACAATAGTTGCGTAGCTTGCTATGCATCTATTGCTATGCCTTGAAAACGAATAAAAGTTCTGCGTCAAACTTACCTTTATTATTAAACCCTCAATCCTTAGCGGACTCAAGTCCGCTCTACCCCATTTTTATATGAGTAGTTATGAGTTTTGATATTATTTTTTTTGATTGTGATAGTACCTTAAGCGAGATAGAAGGTATCGATGAGTTGGCCGAACGCGCAGGCTGTGGTGCTGAAATGGCCGCATTAACCAATGCAGCAATGAATGGTGAAGTATCTCTTGAGTCGGTTTATGCGCAGCGACTGGATTTAATTAAACCTGACCAGCAAGCAATAGACTGGGTGGCCGATTTATATATAGAAAAAATGGTCCAGGGTGTAGAAGAGGTCTTTCAGCAATTGCATAGTCAGGGTAAGGAAGTACATATTATTAGTGGTGGGCTAAAGCAGGCAATACTACCATTAGCTGAAAAGTTACAGGTTGATGCTGACCATGTACATGCTGTTGAGGTTGTATTCGCTAGTAATGGTGATTACCTGAAATTTAACCAGCAATCGCCTTTAGCCAGGAATGGCGGTAAGGCTGAGGTTTGTGCGCAGTTGAATGAAGCGGGTTTAAAGATGGCTATGATTGGTGATGGTAATACCGATATGGAAGCTAAGAAAGCAGGGGCTTATTGCATCGGTTTTGGCGGAGTTGTAGCGCGTGGTATTGTGCGTGAACAGGCTGACGTGTTTGTTGATAGCCCAGACTTGCAGGCCATTTTGCCGTATTTATTATAGTATATGGGGAGTAGGCTTTAGCCTACTCCCCAATTGTTATTAGGTTCTAGCAGCGCGTGATACTTTATCAAAAGGCTCTGGGAACGCTTTTAAAGCTCCTGTCTGCTCGCGTAGTTTATCCAGTAAGTTATGATCAAACATCTCGCGCAATTCTTCACGCGTCTGATAAGTATCCGCATATAAAGCTTGAAACCCCCCGATTTCACGCATATAGGCTTCTAACTTGCGAGTTGTATCTTTAGCTTTATAGTTAGGCACAGTAGGCTCTCCATAGATTCCAACATCAACAAACATTTGCTCATTTGCTAAGGGGTTTACCATGCCGCGTATAGGCGTATCAAACACACGCATAGGGCAGAGCCATAAAGGATAGAAATCCACTTCCTGATGGAAATAGGAAAGTGATTGGTCCAGTGTACTTATCGGTAACAGGAGATCCTGATCCATATGATGGACATCATATAATTCATGAATGGCTTCTGTTTCAGTCAGCTTGATTAACGAAATTTCCGGCGGTGACATCCAGCCTAATAGGTAGCGAAACCAGGTGCTATTGCCAAAAGGAACGATTTGCTCCATTTCCCAGAAAAATGAGCGGGTATGGCGGTGATAATAATGACGTAAAGGAATATATTCTTCCTGTTCCTTGTTTTGCTTCAAAATACTACGCACATGCTCATAAAACCATGGTTTCCAGAAGTTATTGAGTGCATTTCTGGTTGTACCTGCGGGCACTTTGTCGGCAAAGTTGCCTAGCATTAATACGCCTTCCTGTTCAGAATACATTAGACCTTCAATAAACTCATAGGCTTCATCAAAGGGCTTTAACGACTCCTCGGTAAACCTGTCTACCAGGGCCTGTTTGCTTGTATAGGTTATATATGTGAGGTGCACATAATCTTTACAGGGGACGATTTTTATTTCTGCACAGACTAAAAAGCCAAGAGAGCCGTAAGACCAGGGGATTGCATAATAGAGTTCGCTGTTTGCATCTTTAGAGCATTTAACTAGCTCGCCATTGGCGGTGACAATTTCCAGGCTCTCACAGATATGCTGAAACAGACCGTATTTATGCGAACTCGCTTCTATACCAAAGCCATTTATCAAGCCGCCGACAGTTAAAGCATCTAGTTCAGGGACAACTGCTAAAGACCAGCCTAAAGGTTTTAACATGGCTGAAATCTGGCCCATATTAGCCATAGGCTCAACGCGAACGGTGCCTTTTTCCGCGTCAATTTCTAAAATATCCATCAAACTGACATCGACCTGATAATGGGTCTTTTTATAATTTCCCTGCTTCAGAGACATCGCCTGCCAACCTGGTCTGGCAGTACACATGGGGATATTGCCACCGGTTTTTTCTTGCCAGTCTTTAACTTGTTGCTGTACCTTTTTAACTCTATCAGTATGCTTTTCAGGGGCGCTGTTTTGCCAGAATGCCAGGCGGTTGCGGGTTCTCATAAACGCTTTAAAAATAAGCGAGGCGGGGAGAACGAAAAGAACAACAAATATCCCGCGATATTTGATCAAAAAATCCAGCATGAGTTTTATCCTGATTATTATTTGAGAGCTAAGGAGCTCGCACGGAATAAGTTGAGCATCTGGGGCAAGGTTTTTATTCGTATTCAAGGCGTAGAAACAGGAGCATAGCTAGCTACGTAATTGTTTCTACAGCACAGAAGACGGATAAAAAGACAAGTCAGTTGCTTAAATTATTTTGTGCACGTTCCTAAAGTAGCTTGGTAGGAATATTATCCTAGAAATATAGAGTCAGATACCGTTATACAATTTCAGCCTTTTTGTTTAATAATAGGAATTCCAAGCCACAAAGTCAATAGTATATTGAACCATTGCAAAAGAAAGAGCCCTGTCGACTGAGTCTAAAATAGTGAACGCCAAGGTCAGGTCTTTGATTTATGATTCTTAACAAGATCACTGCCTGAGGCGTAGCATAACCCAAAGACCCTGGCGTTGCTGATAATACGCATAAACTGAGGCACTCACCATATTTGTTAGAGTTTTGCATGCATAGCTTTTTAAAGGGTATAAACCCCTCTGAGCCAGCTTTTACCTTTCAAATTGACATGAGCAGAAAAAATGGTACTGACTAATCGAGAATTACAGCAGCGGATCGCCGATCTTAATAAGAATTCTAGCCCATTGGTCGTTTTAGTTGGATGGTTAGACTCAGCATTGCCAGGTGGTAGTACAGAAGTTTTTGCTAACCCAGAGAACAGGCCTTTAGTTTTCGAGTGGATAGATTAACGCTTTTTAGGCCGATTTGATGTGCAAACGTATACTCAAACGTATACTCAAACGTATACTCAAACGTATACTAATATTTAACCATCGCTATAACCCTATTAAAATCAGTCTGTTAAAAAATGGCAAAGCGGATATGCATACGCTCTTGTTTAGTAGTTTCAGTTGAATGTATACGATAGTCTCCAATAATGTATCTTACTGTACGCCATTTGTGCATTATTATTTTTATTTTTTTGGATACGGCACCTATTAAACCTCAGTTAGCTGTGTATGCTTAACACCGACACTAAATCTAAGGAAAAAGGCTTGTCAAAATCTTTACTAGAGCTTACTTTTCCAGGTAAGCTATATGGCTTCCGTTGTTGTACTGGGTTAACTGCGCATGACAAGATCATTCAGTGATTTTTTATTCACCCATTGCTTTGAAATAGTCCTGCGGAGGAGTAATATTATCAATGAATTAAAGCTGATTTATAACTTTTTATTTTGAATCAACGGCATAATTCGTATTTGGAAGTTTTGTGCCAAGTGCAGAATTTCTTCTCTATGTGTAGGTATTTTTAGGAGTTTATTGATGATGATTAAACAAGTTAGTCGGTTTGTTGTTTGCTGCTGTTCCGTGTTGGTGCTGTATTCCTGCGCAACGCCACCTTCTTCAGTCGCAAAGCATGATGCAGAATTCTGGGCGAATCAGGTATTTACCCAAGAACAGCAAGATAAGCTAACGCCTGATGATGTTATCAAACGAATGAAAGAAGGCAATCAACGCTTTGTCGCCGATACTAATACCTTTCGCAATCATTCCGAGCAGGTCCGGCAAGCCGCTATGGGGCAACATCCTAAAGGGGTAGTGTTATCCTGTATTGATTCCCGGGTGCCTGTTGAAGATATATTTGAATTAGGCATAGGGGATATTTTTGTTGCGCGTGTGGCAGGTAATTTTGAAAATACCGATATACTCGGGAGTATGGAATATGCCTGTAAGGTGGCGGGGGCAAAGTTGGTCTTAGTGCTGGGGCATGAGTATTGCGGTGCAATAAAAGGCGCGATTGATGATGTGCAACTGGGCAATATTACGTCTATGCTGGATAACATTAAGCCGGCTGTTAATCATTTCAGTCACTATACCGGTAATAAAACGAGTGAAAATGAATCATTTGTACATATGGTTGCAGAGCAGAATGTCTCGGATACCATAGATAACATTCGTGAACATAGCCCCATCCTGAGAGAAATGGAACAGCAGGGAAAGATCAAGATTGTTGGTGCAATGTATGATATGGAGACTGGGAAAGTCACTTTTAAGTATTAATTTAATATGTTGTGTAGTCGAATGGTAAGGAAAGTTTTTTACAGGCTGTTTTACTGGCGTGTTATATTATTTGCAGAGTGTCTGTCCTGAAACTCCACAAGTAAAAACACATATCACAATAGGGTGCCGTATTAATTGCATAGACAATTAATACGGCTTTTTATTTTGTAGCTGGTTTTGATAATTAACTTTTCGTTGATGGCAGGATTGCAAGCAGGATAATTCGGTAAAATAAAAAAACAAGAATGAGGTGATCCAACATGAAAAGACGTGATTTTATTAATAAAACTGGTGTGGGTGCAGTAGCGGTCGGTGGGGCATTACTTGCACCCGGTGTTGTGCATGCCAAAGCACAGTATAAATGGAAAATGGTCACTGCCTGGCCGAAGAATTTCCCGGGTCTGGGCGTAGGTGCAAATCAGCTGGCACAGAAGATTAACGAGATGAGTGGCGGGCGTATTAAAGTAAAAGTCTACGGCGCAAATGAATTAGTTCCCGCTTTTGAAGTGTTTGATGCAGTCTCCAGAGGGACTGCGCAAATGGGGCATTCGGGTGCCTATTACTGGAAGGGCAAGAATGAAGCTACGCAATTTTTTTCTTCAGTGCCGTTTGGTTTAACCGCTCAGGAAATGAATGCTTGGCTGTATTATGGTGGTGGCATCGAACTATGGCGAGAGCTCTATGAACCGTTTAATTTAATTCCGGCAGCAGCGGGTAATACGGGTGTGCAAATGGCCGGCTGGTTTAACAGGAAAATAAAAACCGTAGCTGATTTAAAAGGTTTGAAAATGCGTATTCCTGGCTTAGGTGGCGAAGTGTTGCGCAGAGCGGGTGGAACTACAGTAAATATACCGGGTGGAGAGCTATTTACGTCTTTGCAGTCTGGAGCGCTGGATGCTACGGAATGGGTTGGGCCTTATAATGATCTGGCGTTTGGTTTTTATAAGGTGGCTAAATATTATTATTACCCTGGCTGGCATGAGCCGGGTTCCACCATCGAGGCAATGATAAATAAACAGGCGTTTAATGAGTTACCAGTAGACTTGCAAAGTATTGTGATGGCAGCATGTAAAACAGTCAATATGGATATGTTGTCTGATTATACGGCGAAAAATAATCAGGCTCTGGATACTTTGATTAATAAGCATGGTGTCAAGCTAATGCCGTTGCCTGATGATGTGTTGCGCAAATTAAAACAACTTTCTGATGAGGTGGTACTTGAACTGGCAGATAAAGACCCGTTAAGTAAGAAAATTTATACGTCATTTAGCCAGTTTAGAGCCCAGGTCTCTCAATGGAGTGCTTTATCTGAACAGGCTTTTTTAAAAGCCAGGGCTATAGTGTAGGGCGGACTTTAGTCCGCTCTATAGGCTAAACAACCGCATCCTTGATCGCGCGAAGTATACAGTGGTTTTTGTTGGTACGGTGTTGCTGTATAATATCGTGATTAGAACTCGTTACATTTGTGAAATGTTACTGTTAGCGTAACTTTAGAGGAAAAAGGCTAAATGCATCCAGTAGTAGAAGACGTCACTCAAAAAATCATTGAGCGTAGTCGTGTTGTACGTAACCTTTATTTAAAACATATAGATAAAGCTGCCGAGCAAGGACCGCATCGGTCAACTCTGGCTTGTGGTAATCTATCGCACGGTTTTGCAGCGTGTAATACTGGAGATAAGGCTGATTTAGCCAGTGATAAGAAAGCAAATATTGCGATTATCTCTTCTTATAATGATATGTTATCTGCGCATGAACCCTATAAAGATTCGCCCGCCGGAACAATTACAGGCGGTTAGCGAAGCGAGTGCTGTCTTTGCCATTAGCCCGGGGTTCACCCCGAAGTTATTAGCGGCAGCAAATAAAAGTGATATTGCATTAATTCCAGGAATTGCTTCGGTTTCAGAACTGATACTCGGTATGGAATATGGGCTGGATCATTTTAAATTCTTTCCGGCAGAAGCGGCAGGCGGCATTCCTATGTTAAAAGGGATTGCAGGACCGATTCCACACATTACCTTTTGCCTTACGGGTGGTATATCGCCGAGTAATTATAATGATTATCTGGCACTTAAAAATGTAGCTTGTGTCGGTGGGGCCTGGTTAGTGCCCGCAGGTGCAGTGAAGAATAAAGATTGGGATAGAGTAACGGCATTGGCTGCAGAAGCGATTGCCAATGCAGGAACCTAGATAAGTAACGCCGGGTGGGCCGTCTTGTTGTCCAGCCGAGAATAGTTTTTAGAGTGGCCGGTATAGGCACAATACATAAAATTGCAGGAGTATGGGATGAGTAATGGTTTAAATGCCAATAAGCTAGATCAGCTTGATATAGATCCGGAAGAAACTAAAGAATGGTTGGAAGCATTAGGCGCTATTGAAGAGCAGGATGGCAATGAACGGGTCCAGTTTATAATTAGTCAGTTGGTCGAAATGGCTAGACTTTCAGGTGCAGCCATTCCCTTTAGCGCGAATACCGCTTATGTCAATACCATAACTGTGGAACAACAACCCAAGTATCCAGGGATGACCACTATCGAGCGTAAAATTCGCGCGTATGTGCGCTGGAATGCAATGATGATGGTATTAAGAGCCAATAAGCATACTAATGTAGGTGGGCATATTGCCAGCTTTGCATCAGCGGCTACTTTATATGATGTTGGGCATAACCATTTCTGGCATGCCGCAACAGAAAAGCGAGGCGCTGATATGGTTTTCGTGCAGGGCCATTCCTGTCCTGGTGATTATGCACGGGCTTATTTATTAGGCCGTTTTCCTGAAGAGCAAATGGATCAATTTCGTCAGGAAGTCGGTGGTAATGGCCTTTCTTCTTACCCGCATCCCTGGTTAATGCCTGATTTCTGGCAATTCCCTACGGTTTCTATGGGGCTGGGTCCCATTATGGCGATTTACCAGGCGCGTTTTATGCGCTATATGCAGAGTCGGGGACTTGCTAAAACAGAAGATCGTAAAGTCTGGGCCTTTTTGGGTGATGGTGAAACCGATGAACCAGAAACACTCGGCGCTATTACCATGGCGGGTCGTGAGCAGCTGGATAATCTGATTTTTGTGGTTAACTGTAATTTGCAGCGCCTGGATGGTCCGGTGCGTGGTAATGGCAAGATTATTCAGGAGTTAGAAGGTAGCTTCCGTGGCGCAGGCTGGAACGTAATCAAAGTGATCTGGGGTCGGCATTGGGATGCGTTGTTGGCTAAAGATATAGAGGGTTTGATTATGAAGCGCATGATGGAGTGCGTCGATGGTGATTATCAAACTTATAAATCCAAAGATGGCGGTTATGTGCGGGAGCATTTCTTTAATACTCCTGAGTTAAAAGCACTGGTTGTTGAATATACCGATAGAGATATATGGTCACTTAATCGTGGTGGACATGATCCAATTAAAGTCTTTTCCGCTTACCAGGCCGCTAATGAGCATAAAGATCAGCCTACCGTTATCCTGGCGAAAACCATTAAAGGTTATGGTATGGGAGACTCGGGTGAAGCGCAGAATACCAGCCATCAGCAGAAAAAAATGAGTCTGCAATCAATCATTAATATCCGTGACCGCTGGCAACTTCCGGTGACGGATAAAGAAATTGAGAGCTTACCGTATTTGAAATTTTCTGAAGACTCAGAAGAATATAAATACATGCTGGAGCACAGAACTACACTGGGTGGTCATATTCCTGCACGGAGACAAAAATCTGACGCTCTCGAAGTTCCTGAACTAAGCGCTTTTCAAGCAGTACTAGATGGTACTAAAGCAGGCCATGGTATTTCCACTACCATGGCATTTGTCAGGATTCTTAATATTCTGGTCAAAGATAAAAAAATTGGCGAGCGTATTGTACCAATCGTACCTGATGAATCACGTACCTTTGGTATGGAGGGAATGTTCCGCCAATTAGGTATCTGGTCACAAGTCGGTCAGCTATATACACCGCAAGATGCCGAGCAATTAATGTACTACAAAGAAGATAAAGCCGGGCAGGTGCTGCAAGAGGGAATTAATGAAGCAGGCGGCTTATGCGACTGGATTGCGGCGGGAACTTCGTATTCCACGCACAATGTACCGATGATTCCGTTCTTTATTTACTATTCCATGTTTGGCTTTCAACGTGTCGGTGATTTGATCTGGGCAGCTGCTGACCAGCGTACTCGGGGTTTTTTACTCGGCGGTACAGCAGGGCGTACCACTTTGAATGGCGAAGGTTTGCAGCATGAAGATGGCCATAGTCATCTAATGTCGGCAACCATTCCTAATTGTATTTCTTACGATCCAACTTATGGTTATGAATTAGCGGTTATTGTGCAGGATGGTTTGCGTCGCATGTATGCTGAACAGGAAGATGTGTTCTACTATATTACAGTGATGAATGAGAACTATGATCAACCACCGATGCCTGATGGCGCGGCTGAGAATATTCTAAAAGGCATGCACTTGTTCCAGTCGGGCATTAGCCGTAAAAAAGTACCTAAGGTAAACCTGCTGGGTTCGGGTACGATTTTTTGTGAAGTCGTAGAGGCGGCGGCATTATTACGTGATGACTGGGGCGTTGAAGCAGACCTCTGGAGTTGTACTAGTTTTACTGAGCTGGCTCGTGATGGTGTGGCTTGTGAACGTTGGAATCGCTTACATCCGACAGCAAAAGCACGGGTTTCTCATGTAGAAAAATATCTTACAAAAACAGAGATACCAGCGATTGCCGCAACTGACTATATTCGAGCTTTCGCCGAGCAAATTCGACCTTTTATAAATGCTGACTATACGGTTCTGGGTACCGATGGCTTTGGCCGTTCTGATACACGAGAGAAATTACGCAGTTTCTTTGAAGTCGATCGCCATCATATTACTATTGCAGCGCTGAAAAGTCTGGCAGATAAAGGTGAATTCGATGCTGCGAAAATAGATGAGGCTATTAAAAAATATAATATTAATGCAGATATCATTGCGCCTTGGTTAATCTAACAGAAGAAGTTTATTATGACGCTATTAACAGAAGTAAAAGTGCCTGATGTCGGTGATGTTGCTGATATGGATGTCATTGAAGTATTAGTGAAAGTGGGTGATGTTGTTGCAGTAGAGCAGACCCTGGCCGTGTTAGAAACAGATAAAGCCAGTATGGATTTGCCCTCCAGTGCGGCAGGAATCGTGAAATCGGTTCATTTCAGTGTCGGTGATAAGGTGTCCGAAGGGGCTTTGGTGGTTATTCTGGAATCGGGTGAAAGTGTTGCGACTGAAGAAGTAATCGGGGTAGAGGATGTTAAAATCGATATCCCCGAGCAGGAAGAGGTTCCAGTTGCGCAGCCAGTTGAGGCTAGCGGTAGCATTATTGAAGTAAAAGTCCCGGATGTCGGTGATGTGGCTGATATTGATGTGATCGAGGTATTAATTCAAACGGGCGACACGGTAGAAAAAGAGCAGACGCTTGCTGTTTTAGAAACTGATAAGGCGAGTATGGATTTGCCGTCGACCGATGCCGGGATTGTTAAAGATGTGTTTATTAAGGTTGGCGATAAGGTTTCTGAAGGGGCTTTAATTATCAGCCTGGAAGTACAGTCCGCAGAGTCACCCGTAGCCGCTGTTAATCAACAAGAAAAAACAGCAGCGCCTGTTAGCAGTTCTGCGCCAACGCCGGCGCCTGTTAAACAAAGCGTTGCCGCAAGCAACTCGAATGTAGCTGTTGTCAGCCAGTCAGGTAGATCGGCTCATGCCAGTCCAAGTGTACGTTTATTTGCCCGTGAATTGGGCGTGGATATTAGCCAGATTACGCAGGGTAGTGGGCGCAAGGGGCGTATTTTAAAAGACGATGTTAAGAACTTTATCAAACAAGTAATGACATCAGGTGTGTCATTACAAGGTGGCGCGGGAATACCGCCAATTCCGGCAGTAGATTTCAGTAAGTTCGGTGAGATTCAAGAGCAAAAGCTGAGTAAAATACAACGCCTGACCGGGCAGAATTTAAGCCGGGTCTGGTTAAACTTACCGCTAGTGACATATCATGACGAAGCTGATATTAGCGAAATGGAAGCTTTTCGCAAGGCACTGAATGCAGATAAATCGACTGAGATAAAAGTGACAGGCTTGATCTTTATCGTTAAAGCGCTGGTCGCTGCAATGCAACACTTTCCAAAAATTAATAGTTCTTTATCACCTGATGGAGAGTCTTTGATTTTGAAAAAATACTTTAATGTCGGTATTGCGGTTGATACACCTAACGGTTTAGTCGTCCCGGTGTTAAAAGGTGTGGATAAAAAAGGTATTGCCGAATTAACCCGGGATTTATCTGAACTGAGTGAGAAAGCGCGTAATGGTAAATTACTCCCCGCAGATATGCGTGGTGGTTGTATCACAATTTCCAGTTTAGGTGGGATCGGTGGTAAAGCGTTTACCCCGATTGTCAACGCGCCTGAAGTTGCTATTTTAGGTGTGACACGCTCAGAAATGAAGCCTGTGTGGAATGGCTCTGAATTTGAACCTAAATTAATGCTTCCTCTTGATTTGACCTATGATCATCGGGTCATTGATGGTGCAGAAGGGGCTCGATTTATGTCTACACTGATTAAATATTTAGGCGATATTCGCCGCTTATTACTATAGGGAGATAAGAATATGGCAGATACTATACATGCAGAAGTCCTGGTATTAGGTGGCGGTCCTGGTGGTTATACAGCAGCTTTTCGTGCAGCAGATTTAGGCAAGCAAGTTGTTTTGGTGGAGAAATATCCAGTTTTAGGAGGAGTATGTCTGAATGTGGGTTGTATTCCTTCCAAGGCTTTATTGCATGTTGCACAAATCGTGCATGAAGCAGAGCACTTTGAGCAACATGGCCTGAACTTTGGCAAACCTGAATTTGATCTGGATAAAATCAGAGACTGGAAAGAAGGCATAACTAAGACTTTAACGGGTGGCCTGGCGCGCTTGGCTAAACAGCGTAAAGTGGAAGTAGTGCAGGGGCTAGGGCAGTTTACCGGAGCTAACTCACTGGATGTTGTCAGTGAGACAGGTACACAGAAAATCACCTTTGAAAATGCTATTATTGCTGCAGGATCTCAGGTTAATAAAATTCCGGTTTTTCCTAATGATGATCCTCGCTTGATGGATTCGACTGATGCATTGAATATGCAGGATGTCCCTAAGAAACTGCTGATTGTCGGTGGCGGAATTATCGGCCTGGAGATGGCAACGGTTTACCATGCACTGGGTTCTGAAATCAGCGTTGTTGAATTAATGGATCAGATTATCCCGGGCTGTGATAAAGATTTAGTCACGCCATTGCAACGCCATATTAAAAAGCAATATAAGAATATCTGGTTAAAAACCAAAGTTGAAAGTATTGTGCCTCAGGATGACGGGCTGAAAGTGACTTTTGGCGGTGATAAAGCACCAGAGCCAGAAGTCTTTGAAAAAGTATTGGTCGCTATCGGGCGTAAACCTAACGGCTTGTTAATCGGTGCAGATAAGGCGGGCGTTAATGTTGATGAGCGCGGCTTTATAGCGGTTGATAAACAGCAAAAAACAAATATCCCACATATTTTTGCTATCGGTGACATAGTCGGCAATCCTATGCTGGCACATAAAGCGGCCTATGAAGGCAAGATAGCAGCCGAGGTGACAGCGGGGCACAAGTCAGGCTTTGATGCCTTAACGATTCCTTCGGTGGCTTATACAGATCCGGAAGTCGCATGGATGGGGCTGACTGAAAATCAGGCAAAAGAGCAAGGTATTGCCTATGATAAAGGTGCGTTTCCGTGGGCTGCAAGTGGTCGTTCTTTATGTTTAAGCCGAAGTGAAGGTTTGACTAAGGTGCTGTGTGATCCGGAAACAGGACGTATTCTAGGTGCTGGTATGGTGGGGCCGAATGCCGGAGAGCTTATTGCTGAAGCGGTTCTGGCTCTGGAAATGGGTGCTGATGCCGAAGACGTTGGCTTAAGTATTCATGCGCATCCTACACTCTCAGAAACCTTTGCTTTTGCTGCAGAGATGGTGACCGGTACGATTACCGATCTGTATGTAAAAAAATAAGTGATGAATGTAGAGTGGACTTTAGTCCGTAAATGCTGATAAATTGCAGATTAGCGGACTAAAGTCGGCTCTACATACCTAATTTATTTCACTCAAATCTCATATTATGCAAAAGCGAATACTTGCAACATTATTTTTTTTATCTTTAAGCATTAGTTCATTTACCCAGGCAGAAACTAAAGTTGCCGAGATTAAAGATAGAGTGGCGGTTGATAAATTTATTAACAAAATGGTCGAAGAGCATCAATTCGACCAAGCTGAGTTAGCAATACTATTCGATTCTGTCGAGTTGCAACCGAAGATAATCGAAGCCATGACTCGCCCGGCTGAAGGGATGCCTTGGTATAAATATCGTAAAATTTTCATCCGCGACTCGCGCATCCAGGGCGGGGTTAAATTCTGGCAGGATAATCAGCAAAGCTTAGCAGCGATGCAGCAGCTTTACGGCGTTCCCGAAGAAATTATTGTCGCAATTATCGGCGTGGAGACCTTGTACGGGGAGCGTACTGGTGGACACAGAGTTATTGATGCGCTGGCTACTCTGGGTTTTGACTATCCAAAGCGCAGCAAGTTTTTCCTAAGTGAGCTGGAGAACTTCCTGATATTGTGTCGCGAAGAAAAAATGAATCCTTTAGAACCGGTAGGTTCTTATGCGGGGGCGATGGGTATGCCACAGTTTATGCCTAGCAGTTATCGAAATTTTGCCACTGATTATGAGGGTGATGGCAAGCGTGATATATGGACTAATCCGGCAGATGCTATTGCCAGTGTGGCGAATTATTTTGCCAAACACCACTGGCAGGCAGGTAAAGAGATTGCTTTTCCAGTAACTGCGACGGGTGAACAATATAAGCAGGCATTGAGCAAAGGTTTAAAACCTGATATTAAGGCGGTGCAGCTAAAAGCCTTGCAGGTTGAGTTGCCTGCGCAAATAGTCGATGATGAATTACTTAAATTATTAAGTTTTGAACAAGAAAAAGGCAAAGACCTCTGGGTAGGCCTAGAAAATTTTTATGTTATTACCCGTTATAATCATAGCCCACTTTATGCCCTGGCAGTCTTGCAATTGAGTCAAGCAGTAAAGCAGCAATATTCCAAGACTATCAATGAATAGAGCGAGTTTAGTCTTTTTGATAGTATGGCTAAGTGCCTGTTCAGCGCCACAAAAGACTGAGCCACCTGTGGTAAAGGATGGACGTCCGGAAAATATTGCTATTGATGTTAGCGCTATTCCGGATGCGGTGCCTCGCTATGAGCTCTGGTCGGCTTCGGTTAATCCTGAGTCTTATGTGGTTTTAGGTGTAACTTATCATGTGTTACCTACCAATAAAGACTATAGACAGCAAGGCGTAGCTTCCTGGTATGGTACTAAGTTTCACCAGAAAACAACTGCGTCAGGGGACGTTTATGATATGTGGGCAATGACAGCCGCGCATAAAACATTGCCCATACCCAGTTATGTCCAAGTCACAAATTTAGATAATCAGCGCAGCATTATTGTTAGAGTCAATGATCGAGGGCCTTTTCACGCGCACCGAATTATTGATTTATCCTTTGCGGCAGCGACAAAATTAGGACTAGATAAAGCTGGTACGGGTTTTGTTGATGTCGTCGCTATTCAGCCGGGTGATGTTAAAGTGGCTATCAGCTTAGAACTTGCCAAAAAGGTTTATTATCAGGTCGGCGCGTTTGCAACACAGGAAAATGCCGCTTTAGTGCAGGAAAGTTTAACTGCAGTGCAACTGAAAAAACATAGAGTTGTGACTGTGGGTGAGTTGGAAAGCAAACTTTTTAAAGTACAGATTGGACCTATTTCTTCGGTGACAGAAGCAGATATTATCAGCGCAAAATTAAAAGCAATAGGCCTGGAAAGTGGCTACTATATTGCTGAATAAAACACCAAACCATTGCTATCGATGGGATAGCGCATTAAAAAATTTATTTTTACCATGCAGGGCATAAAAGCTGGAAAAAATTTATCTCTTTCATGAAAATAAAATCAATCACCTGCATGTTATAATTTTTTCAACTTATCGTTCATATTCCTTGTTTATGTTCCTAAAAATACAGAAAAATATACAACTAGTTTTTTTTATTTCTTTATTATTACCTGCAGCGCACAGTTATGCGGAAGGTGAAATAAAAATCCCGGCACCTCCACGTCTGGCTGCGAGCAGTTATTTCTTACAGGATTTTGATAGCGGCCGGATTCTGGCAGAGAGAAATGCGGATGTAGTGCTGCCCCCGGCGAGTCTAACAAAAATCATGACCGTCTATATTGCTTTTCGTGAGTTAAGTAATAATCGTCTCAGTCTTGATGATATGGTAACTATCAGTGAGAAAGCGTGGCGCACACCAGGCTCTAAAATGTTTATTGAGGTCAATAAACAGGTCAAGGTCGAGGATTTATTAAAAGGCATTATTATTCAATCAGGTAATGATGCCAGTGTTGCCATCGCGGAACATATTGCCGGCGATGAATACACTTTTGCCGAATTGATGAACCAGCAAGCGCAGCGCTTGGGAATGCACAGTACGCACTTTATGAATGCCACTGGACTGCCTGTTCCTGATCAGCATTACACAACTGCACGAGACTTAGCCATCTTAACGCGAGCGGTTATTAAGGAATTTCCAGAGTATTACCGTTGGGACTCAGTCAAAGAATTCTCTTATAACAATATTACCCAGCAAAATCGTAATATTTTATTATGGCGCGATGAATCCGTCGATGGTGTCAAGACAGGGCATACTGAAGAAGCAGGTTATTGTTTAATTGCTTCAGCGAAACGCGAACAAATGCGTCTGATCTCTGTTGTTTTAGGTACTAAAAGTAAAAGCGCCCGTGCTAATGAAAGCCAGACCTTATTGAATTACGGTTTCCGCTTTTATGACACGCATAAACTCTATGAAGCAAATACCGAGCTAACAACTGCCCGAGTCTGGAAAGGAGCCAGTGATACCGTTAGTTTAGGCGTTGGTGAAGATTTATACGTGACTATATCCAGGCGACATTATACGGAAATGAAAGCGGCAACCAGTGTTGATGTCAAAATTATGGCGCCGGTAAAACAAGGTGACCAGCTCGGTGTAGTTAATGTTACATTGCGCGATGAAACAGTTAGATCTATGCCTTTAGTTGCCCTAAATACTGTAGAAAAAGGCAGTTTTTTACAGCGCACCTATGACGCAGCTTTAATGTTAATTAAATAAACCTATGCAAGATAAAATAGTTTATTTGAATGGCGAGTATTTGCCTTTATCAGAGGCAAAGATCTCAGTATTAGACCGGGGGTTTTTATTTGGCGATGGGATTTATGAAGTCATCCCCGCCTATTTTGGCCAGTTGTTTTGTCTGGAAGCACATTTGCAGCGGCTAAATAATAGTTTAAATGCGATACGTTTGCCACTCGCTTTAAATACTCAGCAATGGCTGGATATTCTACAGCCGTTATTAGTTGAAGGTGATGCGCAATATATATATTTGCAGATTACGCGCGGCGTTGCAGATAAACGAGATCATGCATTTCCAGAGCATTGTAAGCCAACTGTTTTTGCCATGTGTTCTGCTATTGCGCCTTTCCCTCGGGAAAATGGCGTACAGGCCATTACCCTGGACGATATGCGCTGGCAGTTATGCAGTATTAAAGCAACTACCTTACTGGCAAATATTTTATTGCGTCAGGAAGCGGTTGATCAGGCATGCGCAGAAGCTATTTTATTAAAAGAAGGTTATGCAACAGAGGGTGCGGCAAGTAATGTGTTTGCCGTGGTTGATGATATCTTGATTACCCCAGCCAATAGCAATGAAATATTGCCCGGCATCACCCGCGATGTGATTATTGATTTGGCAAAAGTAAATGGAATAAGTATGCGTGTCGGGCTTATTTTAGAAGCAGATTTGCGTAGGGCAAGTGAAATCTGGTTGACGAGTTCTACGCGTGAAATTTTACCAGTTATCACTCTGGATAATAAGCCAGTTGGTGATGGGCAGGTCGGGCCAGTCTGGAAAACTATGCAGAAATTATTTCAAGAATATAAACGAGAAGTATTATGACTGAGCCAGTAACCGAAGATCATGACTCGCTATTTGAGTTTCCTTGCCAGTTCCCCATCAAGGCAATGGGTAAAAATATCCCCGATCTGGATGCAATCGTGGTGGCGCTTGTCCGCCGTCATGTGGATAATTTAAGTGAAAATGCAGTCAAGACTCGTGCCAGTAAAGGCGGTAAATATATCTCGATTACCGTAGAAGTCGAAGCGCAAAGCAAGGCACAACTGGATGCGATCTATATGGACTTAACGGCGTGCCCTGACATCATAATGACATTGTAGAGCGGACTGTAGTCCGCGTGTGTCACAAAGACCTATATGACGCAAAAAAAGTCTATAGCAATTAGCGCCTGCCTTCTAGGACATAAAGTCCGCTATGAAGGGGCACATCAGGGAAATAAAATAATCATACAACGATTAGTCGATCGTTTTAATATCACTGCCGTCTGCCCTGAAGTAGAAATAGGTCTAGGAGGCTGTCCGAGAATAGAAGCCGTAGTAGGGTCTCTATTCTTGGACAGCCTCCTAGGGGTCCCGCGTGAGAAAATTGAATTACACCAGCAGGGTACGAAGATAGATTTATTAACGAGTATTCACCCGGTTACAGATTTAATAGAACAGATGAACACATACGCACAGATGTTCCTGAGCAGTCATAAAATCTCCGGAATGATCTTAAAGGATAAATCACCTGGCTGCGGTGTCGCTAACTGTAAGCAATGGAATGCGGCAGGAGAAATGCAGCATAATGGTACAGGCATTTTTGCAGCAACGCTTACCAAGCTAAAACCTGATTTGCCGATGTTGCAAAGTAATTTAGTCTCTAAGGTGAATGACCTAGATGATTTTATCCAAAAAGTGACCGACTATGAATATTAAGCTACGTCACTTAGGGAGGCAAGATTATCAACGTTGCTGGCAAAAAATGCAGGACTATACCTTGGCAAGGGATGAAAATAGTGCCGATGAACTCTGGATAGTCGAACATCCCCCTGTGTTTACTCAGGGGCTCAATAGCAAACCCGAACATTTACTGCAAGTATCTGATATACCGGTGGTTAATACCGATCGGGGCGGACAAATTACCTATCATGCACCAGGGCAATTAGTTGTTTATATCTTAGTCAATATTAAACACAGAGAATTAGGTGTGCGCCAGTTAGTAACAATTATCGAGCAGTCGATGATAGTAGCGCTATCCCAATATGGTTTGCAGGCAATTGCCAAACCGGATGCACCAGGCGTTTATATACAGGATAAAAAAATCGGCTCAGTTGGTTTGCGTATTAAAAAAGGCTGCAGTTATCATGGGCTGAGCTTAAATAATGATATGGATTTAAAACCGTTTAGTTATATTAATCCCTGTGGCTATCAGGGTTTACAAGTGACTCAGTTAGCTGACCTAGGGGTGAATATCAAGACCAATGAACTGGCCGTACCGGTGGTGAATTCGATTATTAATGCACTTGTATAGCATTGAAAAGTTAAAGGAAGTCAAAAAATAATTCAAGTAATAGTAGTGTATGAACCGCTTCTCATAGGGCAGATTTGATTAATCTGCCACAACTCTTCTTTCTTGTCAGCAATAATCTAAATAACGTCTTCTACTTAGGATGCCAGTATCCATTAGTCCCGCAATGAAGAAAACCAAGAATATAGGCTTGTTCTTCGTGGTAACAGTCTGCTATAGCTTGCATTGAAATTAACATCAGTAGTACGCACTCAATAGAGCGCGTACTATCCCTATTCAGAAATATCAGGTTTTTAATATTCCAAGGCAACAAAGCTTCGACTGTTATCAACAGTATCAGCATAAGGTAAAGCAGTGAGCACCTGTGCGAGTGTATTAGAAAATAACCAGGCTTTACGCCCTATCACAAGAGGGCGAATAGCATTTTCCGCCAGGATATTGCTAATATTGAATTCTCCATGGGTGCAATACACATTGAGTTTTTTCTAGTGGTTACTCAGATAAGTCATTTCCTTACCTGTCAGGCTATCTTTAGGAAATTTATGTTGGCTTTCTTCCAGATAGTTTTAAGCTGATTCAGCATTGGAATACTCTTCTCCTGTCGTTGCTGATATTTTTCATCTACTGACCATTCTTTAATTTCTCGTTCAATGATATACAGCTTGTTAATCAGGCTCAGCAATTTACCTGCTTTTGAGGGTTTGTTATTTTTTCTCTTTTTGGCTTTGGGCTGTGCGTTATGGGCATCTTTAAAATAACGACGCACGTGATCCCAGCACCCTGGTTGAATGATACTGACGGCACTATAGCTCGCACAACCATCGGTTTGCAGATAGGCACTAAAACCATCAAGCAGGCGCATGGGCACCTTCTGACTTCGGGATGGATCATGCTCAAACAAAGCGCTTTTTTCACCGGGTGGCCCGCTCAGGCTTTTTTATACCTGACCCCGTGTTTCATCGCCCCGTATCACTGCCCCTGCATGTTGATGCTCTCGCATCAGGTTAATCAAGGGCTGAAGTGGTTTAGCCAGTGCGATCACCCAGTTTTCTAATGTTGCTCTGGAGAGTTCTCCGCCATAACGTAACAACAAGGTGCCTTTTTACCGATATAAAGGTAAGCCGTCAGCATACTTGGCAATAATGACAAAACACATTAAAATAATGCATCCCATTGCTCTGGCAATAGGATGTTTGGGCCTTTGTGCGGACTTAACTTGACGTTGTTTTTCGCCTTTAACGAGTTCGACAAAGCCCGTTTTTTCTTGCATGTATTCAAGAACACGCACTTTAGCAGGAATAATATCCAGCTCTTCTTTTGCAGATTGCTAATCTCACTGGATACGGAAGCCTGGAACCTGTCAGAAAAATTCTTGGCAATGTGCAATCAATATTTTATCCTTATTTCTTATGATTTGAGTTTGTCGACAGAACGTAACTTCAGTTACTTTGCGAAACTAGTAATTTTAATAGAGCCCATCGGCCTACTTGCCGGTCATACAGGTAAATACATGAATATAGAAAACGAGACTTTGCTAACAAGCACAGCTAAGGTTAGTCAATCTAATACAGATGCTGAAATTGCCATTAACGCTATTCAAAACTCCATAGCCGCTGATAGCGAAATTAGAGATAAGCAACTCAGAACACGTATTAAATTACTAGGCAACATCCTTGGTAAAGTGATTAAATCACAAGTTGGCAAGCCCGCTTATGATGCTGTTGAAAAGCTGCGTACGGGTTACTTGCAACTTGAGCAAGCAGAAAACCCAGCATTACAAGCTGAATTAACCGAGTTTATCGAATCTCTGTCTGCAAAAGAACTTGCTCCGATTATTCGCGCATTCAACTTGTATTTTAGTTTAGTCAATCTAGCAGAAGAAGAGCATCAGTATCACGAAAGACAAAGCCAGCTTAAATCAGATGGGCCATTCTGGACAGGTTCTGTGCTCAATACCCTAGGTGAATTCAAAGCACAAGGCCTAAATGCTGAACAGGTGCAAACGCTATTAAACAAATTGCACTATATTCCTGTATTCACTGCTCACCCAACTGAATCAAAACGACGCGCAGTAATGGATAATTTAAGGCGAATATTCCTGGATATCGGAGCCTTGAATGAAGCGGATACTTACAATAATAAGTATGTAAAAGATTCCATTTATCAAAATCTTGAGATGCAAATTCAAGTGCTTTGGCAGACTGATGAAGTGCGTCGCCAAAAGCCAACGGTTGAAGATGAAATTCGTAATGGAATATACTACTTTCGTCAGTCGTTATTTGATGCTGTTCCAGAGGTTTATCGCTACATGGAACGTGCTATTGCTAAACACTACCCTGACGATAGCATTGAAACACCAAACTTCCTGACTTTTGGTTCATGGATTGGGGGGGATAGAGATGGTAATCCATTTGTAACGCATAACACAACAGTTCAGGCCCTACTATTACAGTCTCGGGCTGTACTCTATGAATATCAGAAACGAGTACTTGATCTGGGTTGTAAGCTAACGCACTCTCGCTTTATCAGTCCTATTTCACAGGACGTGATTAAGCGCTCAGATAGTGCAGATGTTGATTTAATTGCCGCTGTTTTTAAAAAACGTCTTGAGCGATTTAAAGATGAGCCATACCGTCGTTTACTAGCTCTCATGAACGGCAGACTGCAGCAGAATATCGAATACCTTGAAGCACGTATTAACGATGCCCCAATTGATAAAAGTCTGTTTGCCTATCACAGTGAGTCGGACTTTTTGGAAGACCTGGAATTGATTCATCACTCACTATGCAGTCATGGCGATGAAAAAGTAGCGAATGCAGAATTACAAGATTTGATTCGCCTAGCCAAAACCTTCGGTTTCTATTTGATGCGTTTAGATATTCGTCAGGAATCTACTGTACATACCGATGCGGTCGCTGACCTGTTTTCGCATCTAGGTGTAGCCTATAAAAGCCTGAGCGAAAAAGAAAAGCTGGAAATTCTTGCCCAACATGTTGCATCCGCAACCATCATCGATATTCAACACCTGGCACTTGACCCAATGACTAAAGAAGTGATGGCGGTGTTCAACGTTGTGCGTGAGATGCGTAAAGAAATCAGTGAGAAGGCCTTTAATAACTACGTTATTTCAATGACGCATGAAGCTAGCCATATCATGGAAGTGTTGTTTTTAGCGCATCAGGCAGGCCTGGCAGGTTATAACGCGGGGAAAGCTTACTGCGATATTCGCATTGCGCCTTTATTTGAAACCATCGAAGACCTAGAACACATCGTGCCGGTAACGCAGGCAGTTTTTGAAAATGCTACTTACAAAGCTCTTCTTGAAGCATCTGGCAACCAGCAGGAAATCATGCTCGGCTATTCTGATTCGGCAAAAGATGGTGGGAACCTATCCTCTGCCTGGGGACTCTACCTGGCGCAGCAGCAAATCATGGTATTAGCCGATGAGCACGAAGTAGATTGTCGTTTATTTCACGGGCGCGGTGGAACCGTTGGTCGTGGCGGCGGGCCAACACACTTTGCCATCCTGTCACAGCCTACGGGGACAGTCCGCGGCTCCATTAAATTCACTGAACAGGGTGAAGTACTGTCCTATAAATATAGTAATACTGAAACGGCAATGTATGAACTCTCTCTGGGGGTAACTGGCTTGATGAAAGCTAGTAAAGGAATTGTGCAAAGTCAAGAGCAGGATAATCCAGAGTACCTTGAGATCATGCAAAAACTGGCGAAAGATGGCGAAGCCTGTTTTAGAAAACTAACTGATGATACTCCAGGGTTCTTTAACTTTTTCTACGAAGCAACGCCGGTGAACGAGATAGGATTATTGAATATAGGCTCTCGCCCGTCACACCGCAAAAAGGGAAATTTATCTAAATCATCTATCCGCGCCATTCCATGGATTTTTGGCTGGGCTCAAGCGCGGCTCACTTTTCCTGCCTGGCAAGGTACGGGGTATGCTTTAGATAACTGGACTAAACAACATGGTGATGCGCAACTCAAAGAAATGTATCAGGACTGGCCTTTCTTTAGGGCATTGGTTAGCAATATCCAGATGGCGCTATTTAAAACTGATCTTGATATAGGTGCACAGTACAGCCTATTGGGACAGAACCAGGAAATTGCACAAACGGTTTATACCCTGATTGCTGATGAATACAAGCGTTCCGAACAACGCATTCTTGAAATCAGTGGCAATCAAGCCTTAATGGCTGACACCCCCAGCATTGCACTTTCACTAAGCCGTCGAAATCCCTATCTAGTGCCTTTGAATAATATTCAGATTGCTCTGCTAAGGCGCTACAAGTCAGAAAAGGGCTCCGAGGAAGAAAAAGCGCTCTGGTTGCCTGAGCTTCTTAACAGCATCAATGCTATTGCGGCGGGTTTGCGTAACACGGGTTAATTAAGCAACGAGGACGACACACTTACACACGGGTCTTTTTATCCATCTTTTTCGTTGCAGAAATAGTTACGTAGCAAGCTATGTAACTATTTCTGCGCCTTGAATATGAATAAAAATCCTGTGCTAGATGGTCCAGTTTATTCCGTGCGTATTCTAGTAATTGAATCGGATCATCAGACAATTCAAAATAGGCGCGGCACTAAAATGAAGCTAAACGGACAATGTCTGTATATATACTTCGCGCAGCCACGTGAAGTATATTGAGGTGTTTTCAACCCAGAAACAATTCATTTTGCAAATGACAGGGTGAGGGTGCGTAGGCTTTAGCATACACAAATAGCTATTCAAGGCTTCAACACGTTGCTTTAAATTCAGTCATTTTGTTGGATGCTTTGTATGGCTTTTACTAAGCACAATATTATTTACAATATATAATTTAACGTTATATAAATATTGAAAATATAAAAAGTCTAATTACTGATAAGTCTCTTGTGCTTAGCGGGCTTACTGACTATTTTCAATAAAAATTTCGAGGCCTGTACTCATGTAGTCTGAAGCCTACTTCCCAGTTTTTCATATAATCTTCAATTCATTTAATTTCATTTTTTTAGTGTTTGAAAGGTTGTTGAAAGGTTGTCTCCTTATACTAACACTTAGTAAAAGTAGCTTAACTAAGTGTTATTGTTTATTTGAGGATGAACATCGACAGTAGTTATAAGCTATTTTCCCAGTTTTTACCCATTTGCTATAGAATGGTGGATTTAAAAATCTGTGTGAGTGGAAAATGGAAAAAATACAACTCGATACGTCTACTATACTCGGAAATTTATTTTCTGGTTTAACGGTTGCCGCCTTATCTTTTCCACTAGCATTGGCTTTTGGTGTTCAATCCGGGATGGGCGCATTTGCAGGTTTATTTGCTGCAATAGCAATCGGTATGATGACCGCCTGGTTTGGCGGAACACCTTCCATGATCAGCGGGCCTACAGGTCCAATGACAGTTATTTCTGCTGCAATTATTGCGCTTTCGATTGAAACGAGTGGTAGTCTCAGTGCCGCCATGGGAAGCATTATTACAATCTTTGTACTGGCAGGCATCATTCAGATAATCCTGGGGCTATTTAAAGCGGGAGCCTATTTTCGCTACATTCCTTATCCAGTTGTTACGGGCTTTTTTAGCGGTATTGGTATCCTGCTAATCGTATTACAGATTTTCCCCGTTTTGGGATATTCATCACCAAAAAATGTTGTGGATATTTTTATAGAGGCTCCAGGCATGCTGAAGCAGGTTAATTACGCTGCAGTGGGGCTTGCTAGTGCCACTCTTGCAATCATCTATTTATTGCCCAAAATCTCCCTTACCCTACCTGGATCATTTGTAGCATTGATTGTATTAACCCCTGTTGTAACTATGCTGGGGCTGGATGTAAACCTTATTGGCCATATTTCGACTGGTTATTCTGATCTGCAAATGGACAAGCTGACCTTAAATCAGTCGCTGGGTCTATCGACCATCGTTATATCGGCTTTAATCTTAGCGGTAGTCGGTGCAATTGAATCCTTATTAACGGCTGTTGTTGCCGATAATAAAACAAAAAAAAGGCACAACTGCAATGAAGAATTGATAGGGCAAGGCATGGGCAATATGCTTTCCGCTGTTATTGGGGGTATTCCAGGCGCTGGCGCAAATATGCACACTATCTTTAATATCAAAGCCGGTGGAAGAACTCATCTTTCAGGCCTTATCAACAGTGTTACCTTGTTAATTCTAATGCTGGGTGCAGGTAGTTATGTGCACTTTATTCCATTACCCATTGTGGCTGGTATTCTAATCTCAGTTGGAATAGAACTCATCAACTTCCAGCAAATCAGAAATATCCTACGGATACCAAAAACCGAAGCGACCATTATGTTGATCGTACTAGGCCTGACTGTTTTTGACGATATTTTTCAAGCAGTCACTCTTGGCGTTGTTATGGCTACTTTTCTGTTGATGAAAAAAATGGCTGATATGACTGAAAACAAAGCATTATCAGGCACGATCGACGAATTTACGCGCGAAAAAGCATGGGCAGATGAAGCACATCTTACTCAGGAAATACAACAGAAAATTTATATTAAGCATATCAATAGTCCGGTTTTTCAACGCTTTTCCCCTGAGTTTCTAGCCCTGCCTAACAGGCATCACGAAATCGAAATAGTTATTTTGCGTATGGAAAAGGTCAGCTATATAGATTTATTGGGAGTATACGCTATTAAGGAAGCAGTCTCTGTGCTGCAAGATAACAATATTACACTGCTTGTCACAGGCCTGCAGCAACAACCTAGAGATATGCTGAAAAAAGTGCGCATGATTCCTCATATATTACCGGAGAATACTTTACACCTGGATTTTCAATCTGCAATAAAATCATTGAGCACTGTTACTCCTTATCCTTCCTCCCAAAAAAATGAAATTTGATTTCAAGTCTAAGGACGTTGAGTTTAATACTGCTTATTTAAGCATTTAATATTTCAATAAGAGGTAGGTTGGGTTACGTTATCAGCGTTATCGCTAGATAAGTTAGCCCAAGCTACGCTATAAAGCGATTGTAGGCTATTATTTTAAGACGGGACACTTTAGAGGGGAATAGGATTCCTCTTAAGTTCGTAGCCCGATTGTTTATAAACTAAAAAATAACGGAATATGTTTAATGCAACTTTTACGACAAAATGACTGGATTTATTGCTTATATTCCCACTATCAGTATTGGGTGCTGGAGTGATTTCTGAACCATTGGATCTGACCACTCACGTATCTGGATACCTAGTACTACTCGTATTTTTGATTGCTTATACCCTGGTGATCTTTGAAGAAAAACTTCAATTACAGAAATCCAAGCCAGTTTTAGTCGCTGCCGGGATTATCTGGGCCATTATCGCTCTGGTTTATAAAACATATGGCCTTAGCGATATCGCTAATGAGGCACTGGAACATAATTTTCTCGAATATACAGAATTATTCTTTTTTCTGTTAGTCGCGATGACTTATATTAGTGCGATGATAGAGCGGGGGGTATTTAATGCGCTGCATTTTGAACTGGTCTCAAGACATTTCAGTTACCGTCAGATTTTCTGGATTACCGGTGTACTGGCATTTTTTATTTCGCCGGTGGCTGATAATCTGACGACCGCCTTGATTATGTGTACGGTTGTTTTAACCATAGGCGCGGCCAAACCTGAGTTTATCACTATTGCTTGTGTCAATATTGTCGTTGCCGCTAATGCAGGCGGTGCTTTCAGCCCCTTTGGTGATATCACGACCTTAATGGTCTGGGAGAATGACATTCTGGACTTCGGAACTTTTTTTAAACTGTTTATTCCGGCCGTGGTAAATTTTATTGTGCCAGCTAGCATTATGTATTTCTTCATACCTGTCGGACAACCTGCATTACCGGATGAAGGTGATGCCAATATCAAGCCTGGCGGATTATTTATTGTACTGCTATTTTTAGCGACGATAGCCACATCCATATTTTTTCATCAATTCCTACATCTACCGTCTGTGATTGGTATGTTAATGGGGTTGGGCTATCTGAAAATGCTGGGTCATTACCTGCGTATCAAATTTAGACGAGAAAATCATTCTTTTGATATGGTGCCGGGTTCAGAAGGCAAAGGTAGCGCTTTTGATACCTTCAGTCATATTGCTAAAGCAGAATGGGATACCCTGTTTTTCTTTTATGGCATTATTATGTCTGTCGGTGGCATAGGTTTTATGGGCTACTTAACGCTGGTTTCCGAATTCATGTATGGCGAGTTGGGGGCGACAACTGCGAATATATTGGTAGGTATCATCTCTGCGGTGATTGACAATATTCCAGTCATGTTTGCAGTAGTCTCTATGAATCCTGAAATGTCAGAAACGCAATGGCTGCTAGTGACTTTGACTGCCGGAACGGGGGGTAGTTTATTATCGATAGGCTCTGCAGCAGGTGTGGGGTTAATGGGGCAGGCGAAAGGCTTTTATACATTTTCCAGTCACTTAAAATGGATGCCGGCGATCGCATTGGGCTATGCCGCAAGTATCTACACACACTTACTGATAGGTCATGCCCTTTGAAAAGGTTTCACTTAAAAATTCACGCACTGCTTAGACGGTTTAAACGTCTATATTAAGGAGACTCCTTTAGAAAGGGATATCATGCTTTTCGATAAAATCTGTGAGTGCCTTGTTATACAGGGGGTATAGAGTTAGTGAGTATTGACGATATTAGCTGAGGTGTCACTGAGGTGACTTTTGTTCGATTTTCTCGTTAATCAACCCACTTAAACACCAACGGCCTGTTCTCTGGGTTGGCAAAAACTTCTGTACTATCGGGTAATGCTGAGTCTAACCAGCCAATTAATACGACCAGGGGGCTAGAGTTACTGCTCAAATTGGCTAGGCGTTTTTGCATTTCTGTCGTAGTCATTATCATCTTTTCGGCTCATGTCTATTAAAAAGGAATAAGTCGGCACAGTGCCAACACCAAAGTAAATGTTAATAGTTCGGTCTGCTGCGCTCATCGCATTAGTCAGAACATCCAATCGCTTTTGTAATAGATTAGTGGATTGCACTGTTTGCTACCTCCAATGCCTCTATCTGCTCTTGTAATTGCTGCTGTATAAGGCTCGATTGCGGTAACAGCTTATTTAAGCACAGCTTAATCATGCTCGTATCACCTGCTAAGGCCATTTCAACCGCTTTCTTAGTTATGCCTGCACTGTTTGCTTTAAGGATGTTTAATGCTGTTTTATCAACACCCGTTCCTAAACGCCCACCGCCTGTATTGCCTTTAGAAAACTGGCCATTGGTGTTCCTGCCTTCAACTGCCATAATTTTATTCCGTAAGTTACCGTACTTACGGCTAATTTTAGCACTAATGAATAATGTACGCTAATCATATTAAGATTTTATCTTTGCAAGCCTCTGTTTTAAAATAACCAACAAGTTTGGGTCAATTTTTTGGCGAGTAGAGGCAAGTTTTAATTTTAGAAAATTGATATACTGGAATCACCTTAAAAAATGAAGGTAGCCAGATGTTAAAAATGTGCAATTATCGGTCGACACTAGACAACGAGGCAACAAAATGAAAAATTTATTCAAAGCATTAATAATAGCCGCCGTGGAATGTTGGTATAGAATGAATCCAGAAATTTTTATAAAATCACCCGATATGTTTCGAGCTGAACTTTTAAAAAATCATGGTATAACGTCGTGAAACCTGACAGGTAATAACATGGATTTGAGAAAGTGATATAAACTTACTTTAAGTGACTGTGCGAAAAAAGCGAGCGTGAGTTTATTGAGAAAATAACACCGTAGGGAAGTTTAAAAGACGATGAGAAGCGTCGGGGGTGCATATTCGCACCCATCATGAACACCTAATCTTATGCATCGTGAACACTGATTCTTATCGAACGTGAACACCTATTCGCACCGGAACGTGAACACTTTTGGTGTTGCATGCGA
>Ga0233439_10000484_pt1 | contig 59372 bp, 54 predicted proteins | sample SI_123_September_6_FD_182713 | JGI IMG/M metagenome (GOLD analysis project Ga0233439, IMG submission 182713) | Seawater microbial communities from Saanich Inlet, British Columbia, Canada - SI_123_September2016_100_MG | ecosystem: Environmental > Aquatic > Marine > Inlet | place: Canada: British... | reverse complement strand
CGTGGGCCGATGATGATACCACCGTACATACCATCACGAACGTTCGTCGTCAGGTTACCGAAGTCCCAGATCAACGCGCCATTGATGTTGTAATCAGGATGCGCGTAGTACTCGTAGTTCTTCGATTTACCCGGAACAACCGTTTGATCGCCAGGGTTATTCCCAACGTTGATGCCCTGAGATGTCAGAGGATCGAACGCCATATTGTTAACATGAATTGAAGCATTGCCTTTTTTCAAGCGGTTGGTCAGTTTGATTTTGACACAATCGCCGATATTGGCACGCAAGGTCAACGGATGTGGCATATGCCCATCTGCTGCTGCCTGCTTGGCTTCACCTTCGAGTGCAAAGATTTTACCCGCTGCATTAGCCAGTAATAATTTACGCTCAAAGTCGACCTCGATCTCGCCTTCTGTGTTAGCGTTGAAGTTCAACTCTTTATCAATCGCTACAACACTAAAGCTTTTAACCGGAGCACCTTTAGGACAAAGAGTCTTTTTAATTTTCTTGGTGAACTCTTCGTTGCCCGGAAGTACTTTCAGGTCTTTTTGTAACTTATCGTGCACGCGGATGATTCCCCACTCACCTTCAGACAGCTTGGAAGTTCGGCCATCGTAGTAGAGATAATCGCCAGCCATGCCCTGATAACCACCGGCAGTGGTTGCCAGGTCATAACGTTCTGCAATACCAATATGCAGTGCGTTGGTCACACGAGAATCTTTGTCGTATCGCTCAGGGCGGTAGCCATGACCGGAAACAACAAAGGTATGGGTTTCATTCATCATGCCGTGAAGGAGACGGAAAACGATATTGTCACCTACATAAGCACGCAACATGGGAGTCGAAGGCTCGCCATGGATTTTGCTAACAAACAACTTAGATGCGTCGCTGTTATTGGCAAGTCGAGATGCCAATGAAGCTGCACGAAAGTTGAAACCGCCACCAGTTGTATGCGTTCCGCCATTGAGATGAGGGAAAGCAACTTCCAGCATATCCGAAGGCATCTGGAAAGAAATCGACTGACCGGCTGCAATCGCGTTTTCACGAGATAGTCCCGGCGGATTTCCTGCAGTTACCAACTGTGCGGTATGTGGAACGGTGTCGTGAACCTGAGCTACCAACTCACGGAAACTACCATTTCGGCTATATGCGAAAGGCTCGGTTCCATGAATGTCAGCCACTGGACCACTTCGGATGGTTTCACCCGTTTGAGGATCGTGATACGTAGAACCCCAAGGCTCAACGATGGTTGATCCGATTCCGCCATGCGGCCATGTGGTCGCACCAAACGCATGATCATGCCAGAAAACCAACCCAACATCAGCATCTACCCACCAGCGGTAACGCACGTACTCTGTGGTTACAATCTGACCTGCAGCATGCGCATGGGTCATACCTTCATCAAAAGTGATGGTGTACTTACCATCTTTGGCTTCGCCTTTATTTGGATCAGGTGTGATGTTGGTTATCCAGCGAGCGTCTTTACCGTTAGGCACTTCGATACCAACAATGATATCTGCACCCACATGGTAAGTCGGCGAGCCTTTAGCCATCTGAATCTCGACCATCTTGTCACCCGCCTTCGTCGCCTTCAACAGCTTGGCGTTCATAGGCATCGGCATACTGACATGATGACCGTCTTTCATCTTCTTAGTGAACTGCGTGTAAGACCTCATGGACTGGTCATAAGAGAAACCAGAGATAACACCGTCTGAGGCCTGGTTATCGAACTGAAAGAAATGCGGATGGATGTTGATTTTAGACATTTGAAAGTTTGTAAAATCATCATCATCCCACTCACTCGACAACAATACGTCTACACAATCGTAAACGTTCGCACGAATAACCAGCGGAATAGCTTTCTTGGGATCCGCTTTCTTCTCGGCGATTTCTTCATCAATTACGTAGATCAAGCCATATTTGTCGACAACGGGAGGTGTTTTACCAACCGCAGGTGACAACTCAATCGGAGTGTTGATGAAATGCAGATTGTATTGTTTACGACCCGCACCTGGAGGACAAAGGCTCCATCGCCCTTGCTCACCCGGTTTTGCCGGGGCGCTGCTTTCTACTGTGATTGGAGAACGACCACTACCTGATTCGGTTTTAGTAATGATGTCTGAATCAGGTCTCATGTGGAAAGGCTCCAACCAGGGAGCGCCACCATGATGACGTGCAAACGGCACACGCTTACCAAAATGCGGTGTCATATGCGGCCATGCCAGCTTCCCGGTGTTCGGAGAAAACTGAATCGGATGGCGTTTGCCAGGATGCGGCGTTTTGAACTTAGGCCATTTGATAACAGTCTCACGCTCTGATAGAGCTTGATTGCCTTTCCAAGCGTAATCCCAAACAGAACCGTCATATGCTTTGATCTGTTTGATAGGATCATCATAATGACCAGGCTGTCCCTTTGGAGGAAGCATGTACTTAACCCAGTCTTTAATGTTTACGGTTGGATCTTCAACAGACCAATCACTTTTACCTTTGTCAACAACGTGGAACTTCTTACCAAACCAGTCCATGGTTTTGCCAACCAGTTTGTCTGAAGTGGTTCCTGTTGGAATGCGGCCTTTTCTATCAGGAAGCTCATGCAACGGACGCATTACATCGGTACTTTCGAAAGGATAGTTACCGGTTTGTAGTGTGTTGTACACACGCCAGTAACCCCACATGCCAGCAACATAGTGATGCGCTACATGACAATGGAAAAGAAAGTCACCTGCTAAACGTTGACAAAGTCCAGACCCACACTCGGTCTCAAGATCGAGAACTTCAGAGGGTCCAATAACTTCAACATCAACACGGTCGGTGGTGGTTCGAACTACAGGGTACTTAACCGGACCATCATAAGCCGCGCTGATGAGATTTGAGATTTGTACTTCACGCTTCGGAGAACGAGTCCAGCGAATCGTTCCACCATGGGGATGATGTGAATGGAACACTTCACCACCACCATGAATCAAACGGAATTTCGCAGGGTCACCGAGATACGATCGAGGAATCGTTGTTGGCGCATCTCCAAAAGTATAGGAGCTGTAAGCCAGTGATTCATCTTCGAAATGAAACTTCTTTTCCTGTTGAGCCAGATTGTTAATACCGAAAGGCTCAGATCGGAAATTCATCGCGCGAGCAGAAGGACGATAAGCATCTGTCTGCGGGTCACGCTGAGGAATCATTTCACCATGTCGGTTCAACGGACGAAAAGATTCGTCGCCAACTTCATGGTAGATCAATCCGAATTCACGGAAGTCTCTTGATTCATCGTTAACAATCATAGCCATCCAGCCGCTTTCCAGTGGCTCACTTGTCCAAGGATCAAGATAACGAGAACCTTTAGGCTCTACAACCATTGCACCGATCAATCCCAGAGAAGAAGGATCACGACCTGCATGGTTTTGGATCATGTGTCCGCCTTCTTGCTCATCAATAGGGATGTACCATTCGTACACCTGTTTTTCGCCAGCGGGAACAATCGCGCCGGGAGTAGCTGCTGTATCAGGCTGCCCTGTGGAACTGATGATCATTGCAGAACCGTTGACCTGGAACCCTGCATCTTCATCTTCCAAACGATTGGTGAATTTTACGCGAAGACAATCGCCTTGGTTCGCACGAATCATAAAAGGTTGAATCGCATCACCTTGGAGACCGTTTGAAACCGCTCCAGGATCAAGTTCGCTCTCACGTGCTGCTGCGTTCTTTTCTTCTTCAGCGCGGACTTTATCGATGTTTTTGTCCAAAACATACATATAGCCCGGATAGAAATCGCCCCATTGATTCAGGGTAATTTCTACATTGATCGCAGAAACTTCATAGGTTTTTGTGGGAACGTTGCTCGGACAATGTGCGCCTTTATATACTTTAGCCGCAGCTTCTGTGGGGCCAAGCAAATAGCTTTGTCCTAATTGGTGAGCTGCCCATGAATCATGAAAACCACCACCAGATGATGCGGGGCTTGCATGTTCTTTGAGCTTGGTTTTCAACTGGTCCATTACCTTCATAAAGGTATTGTCCAGTTTTTCCTGGCTGCCTTCCAGCCCACTCATTACATCTTCATGTTGAATCTGTTGATCCAGCTTTTTCAGCCAATCAGGCCTGTCTACAGCTGAGTTTCCAGAATCATGACCGCCATGTGAATGGTCAGTCGAAATTGCGCTAGCTGGAACCGAAAGTCCCAAGGTCAAAAACACGACCGCAAGCGCATACCAGTTTTTCCACCCTTTTTTGACACGAATCATTCTCTACCTCCTAAGTAGTGCGTCTAGAAATGGTCAATATTAAACAGTATACAAGTGATATATATTTTTTTGATTCAGTGGCTCATTCCACCCCTTTATGGTGAGCCGAAATCAATTAACTCCTTATTGTCAAAGGCTTATGTATGTTATTAAAATTAAACAAAATAGTCCCTACAAGTACTTACCCTATATTTCGGGTGGGGAACTTTAACAAATTTAATTTTCCCTTACAAGTCCCAAATGAATTTTTTTATTATTTCGATGGATCAACAGAAAAATGGAGCCTCCTTTTTTAATATTATTTAAAATATTCTCGAATTCATGTTGATTTTCCACGTTTTCTCCGTTTACCGCCAATATCTGATCGCCCACTTTTAAGCCCTTTGAGTCAGCATAACTGCCAGGTTCTACCTTGGAAATCAACGGGCCGTTTTCTTCACTCTGGCCCGGTTCCGCCTCAGTAATAGAAAACCCTAACGGAGAGGGGTCGGTGGGGCTTAAAGAAGCTAATAGATTGGTTTTCTTTTTCTTAGACTCCAGTCTTACAGGAACAACCTTATGTACACCATTCCTCATAATGTCCAAATTTATGGTTTGCCCAGGAGTGATCGTTCCAATTATCCGGATCAGACCATTTGGGGAATTGATTTTGGAACCGCCTATCTTTAGTATGATATCCCCCACTCTAAGTCCCGCCTGATGGGCCGGGTCGCCTTCAAAAACAGAATTGACAATTACCCCGACCCCCTTTTTTGTATTGTTTCTCTCAGCCACCTCTTCGGTAATTGGGTCAATCCCCACACCCAGCCAACCCCGGTGTACTTCTCCGTGCTCGACTAATTGAGTAACGATATGCAAAACCATGTTTGAAGGAATGGAAAACCCAATGCTTTGTGCGTAATTAATTATGGCTGTGTTTATGCCTATCACCTCACCCTTGATGTTTAATAGTGGACCCCCACTATTACCTGGGTTAATGGAAGCATCGGTCTGTATGAAATCTTCATAGCGCGAGAGATTTACGTTCTCTCTTTTTAATCCGCTGATAATCCCAAACGTTGTGGTGTCATTGAGTCCATAGGGGTTGCCTACTGCGACTACCAACTGTCCAATCTTGATCTTGCTGGAATCGGCAAACTTTACGGCGGTCAAAGGCTGGGTCGAATTTATTCGAACCACGGCGAGGTCGGTATCTTCGTCAGCCCCTACGACATCACCAACAACTTTACTGCCGTCCTTAAAAGTAACCTGTATCTTTAAAACGTTGCGTACCACATGGCTGTTGGTGACGATCAATCCTTTTTCTGCATTGAATATGACCCCCGATCCAGCATTGGCAGGTCGGCTTTTTCGAGGCAAGCCTTGCCCCACAGCTCCTTTAGCGATGTAAGGGGAAAGACTGACAACAGCCGGTCGAACTTTATCGGCCAACGCCACCAGTTCCTGCTCCACCTGCTCCAAAATTCCTGCGCTACTGAATTGCACTGGAGCCAGTAAAAACAAGGCTAAAATAAAACAGGTTTTAAAAATTCGATTATTCATTATTAGTTAATAGCCGGAAAGTAACTAAACGAAGCTTTTTAGAATCCAAGCTTGATTTTTCAATTTGGTCATGAAAAAGTGTTTATTAGTATTTTTTATATAAACTATCCTTATAACTGTCAAGTACAACTGAACCATGACTATCCCCTCTACCAACTTCGAAACCCAATCTGCTGAAGAATTGATCCAATGGACTATGGACCAGTATGGCTTAAAAGCCGGCTTGGCCTGCAGCTTTGGGATGGAAGATATGATCCTCATCGATATCATCTCCAAACTCAAAGGCCCAATTACCATCTTCACTCTAGACACCGGTCGCCTTCATGAAGAAACCTATGAAATTATGGAAAGAGTGAGGTCGCATTATGGGTTGGAAATTAAAACCTATTTTCCAAATCATGAACAGGTAGAAAAACTAGTTAGAGAGAAAGGTTTCTTCTCTTTTAAAGAAAGCATCGAAAACCGAAAAGAATGTTGTGCAATTAGAAAAATTGAACCTTTGAACCGCGCGTTGAGTGAACTCGATGCATGGGTAACAGGATTAAGAAGAGATCAGGCCGTCACCCGTACAGAAACCGCAAAAGTTTCAGAAGATATGGACCACCCTCCTCTGGTAAAAATTAATCCTCTCGCTGATTGGACGCAAGAGCAGGTAGAAAATTATATCGAAGTAAATAAGGTTCCCATTAATGCCCTGCACAAGAAGAACTACCCCAGTATTGGCTGTGCCCCATGCACCCGCCCTGTTGAACCTGGAGAAGATATCCGCGCTGGAAGATGGTGGTGGGAAAACCCCGAACACAAAGAATGCGGCCTCCACCGGCCTGGGGCCGGGGCCTAGAGGTCTATTCCTTTTCCGCGATACCTTCACCTTCAAGCTTCTGGGAAATTCCTCATTTGAGTCCAGCGTCACGCTGCGGGGCAGGCCCCGCAACCTAAAGGTCTATTCCTTTTTCTGCGATACTATCACCTTCAAGTTTCTGGGGAAATTCATTAGGCTGGGTAAGTTTCGCGCACGTTGAAAACACCGAAATAATAAAAGGCACAACCTGCTGAATCGCTTTTTGCACGGTTTGAGTTAAAGTCATTTTTTCTACAGATTTTAATTCTGCCAACTGGCGTTCTGCTTTCTGGAAAATCAACGGTAACAACTCAATGGACATCACGGCAATACGAATCAATTCTTTTATTTTTTTACCCACTATCCCTTGATCGCAAATCAAGTTATCTACACCTTCCAAAAGATTAGATGTTGTTCTCATTAAAATCGCAGAAATCAAGAGAACATTAATCAACCGCACACAAGACTCGCTTGCCAGAGTAAGGCCTTCCCACGAAATATTTATCGGTATCCACAATGGCAAATCCAAAAAATAACCCGGAGTAAAGAAAACAGGGAAAATAAAAATTGCCATGAAAAACCAGGCCAGCTTTCGCATCATCAAATAAATCTCTCGGAACGAGATGCTTGCCATTTTTGCCAACCCAAATACCATCAAGGTTAAGACAGCCAAAATAATTCCATCTGCCATTCCAGACAGTGCCAGCAATAAAAATGTCCCGCAAATTTTATAATCCGATCTTACTCCATAGATCCATCCAGATCCTGGAACAAATCCACCTGAATTTGGAGAGAAAATTGTTTCATTCATTTTAAACAATCCATTCTTTTTTTTCAAAGCAAAACAAAACTACTTCACTAAGAATGCCGCTTGAACCTCAGTTCAGTATATGGAATGATTACCAAATTACCCCATATCAATAATTTTATAACCATGTCTATTATAGATAAAACTTGCGAATTTGTAGAAAACAAACTGGCTGGAGATGGTTCGGGTCATGATTGGTGGCATATTTATCGTGTATGGACGATATCCAAAAAAATCGCTGAGGAAGAAAATGCCCATCTTGAAACTGTCGAATTAGGTGCCCTACTGCATGACATCGCCGATTGGAAGTTTCATGATGGAGATGATTCCGTAGGCCCTGCTGTTGCCAGAGACTTTTTAAATGGACACCACGTCGACCCTCAATTGACTCAATCTGTCGTTGATATCATTTCAACCGTTTCTTATAAGGGTGCGGGAGTGGCTACGCCAATGCAAACCCTTGAAGGTAAAATTGTTCAAGATGCCGACCGGTTGGATGCCATTGGGGCTTTAGGGATTGCCCGAACCTTTGCCTACGGAGGTTACAAGAACCGCCTTATCTACCATCCAGATGAAAAACCGGTTTTGCATCAAAGTTACGCCGACTACAAAAAGAATGAAGGACACACTATCAATCATTTCTATGAAAAGCTGCTTTTACTAAAAGATAGAATGAATACTGCAACTGGCAAGCGCATGGCTGATAAACGCCATCAATTCATGGAAAATTTTCTCGATCAATTTTATAAGGAGTGGGATGGCATTGCTTGAAACTCTTCATAAATCAGCGGATCTTATTAGAAACTCAAAACGTATGTTGCTGTTGACCAGCGCCGGAATGAGTGCCGACTCCAACATCCCCACCTTTCGCGACAAAGACGGTTATTGGAAAAACTTTCCTCCTTTTAAAGAAAAAAATCTGGAAGCACAAGATCTGGCCAGCCCCTGGGCATTCCGAAATGAACTTCCTCATGCGTGGGCTTTTTATGAATGGCGGAGGAGAAATGCAGACGAAAACCAACCGCATCCGGGTTATCAAATCATCAACGAATGGTTTAAGAAATGCGAAGGGTTCATCCACACCACCAACACCGATGGTTTGCACTTAATGTCAGGCTGCGACAGGGAACGCATATTGGAGGTGCACGGCTCTATGTGGCGACTTCAATGTCTCGACACCTGCACATACCAGTATTGGGATGACTTCTCTGTTCCTTTATGCGATCTAGACAGCAATACCATGAAGGCTTCCAATTTCCCTATCTGCATCCAATGCAGAGGAATTGCACGCCCCCATATATTAATGTTTGGCGACGGCGAATACACGGGCCATCCTGAACAAGAGATAAATTTCAAAAACTTTTTACAAGACCCTATAGATCTGGCAATTCTGGTGGGAAGCTCCGGTGCGGTACCAACCAACGATTATATCGCTCTTCATCTAATGGAACGGGGAACATCCGTCATCAACATCAATCTGGACCCTTCCAGCAATAAGATCGTCAATACCGACTTATTCATTGAGATGAAAGGCAAAGATGCCTTTGTTGAACTGGACAAAATAGCCTTTGGAGGAAGTAAATAAACAAAAATAACATGAATATTTTTTAATTTTTGCCCAAAGAAAAGTATAGTATCCTCCAAATAGTTTCTATTTAACTTCCTGGAAGAAAAAATCGGCTCTTAACCGATCCGTTTAAAAATTTTGTACACCTTAAGGAGTTTGAAAATGCGAATCGTGCTTTTAACGTTGGTGGTTTTATTTACCCAGGCGGTTCCTTCATTCGCCAAATGCAGTCAGAAGGATATTTGCACCATGATGCAAAAAATGGATCACTTTTCCATTTTGAATGCCTGTCCAGGTTCTGCTCCCAAGCTAAAAACATGCAAGAGTGTGAGCGAAACGGGTTTACCCAAACTGCCCGCTCCCGAATTTGTGGATAATGGCGATGAAACGATTACGGATACAGTCAATAACCTGAGGTGGCTGAAAAAAGGAATTGATAATAGACTTACTTTGAAAGATGCCCACATATTCGCAGAAAATGAGAGTTTTGCAGGAAGCTCTGAATGGCGGTTGCCAACTTTGCCAGAGTTACAAACATTACTTTCCCCTGAAAAAGTTGTCAATGCCAGTGGCAATAAATCATGGATCAATCCCATCTTCGATAATGCCCGTGCTCATTATTACTGGACTAACACTACCTGCGATCAAGTATCCTTTATTGAAGAAATCTATCAGGGCAAGCTCCAGAAAAAAACATGCCAAAAAGGAGATTCTGCAGCCTGGCTGGTTCTTTTCAAAGTCGGCTCCTCTTTATGGTTCCTCACAAAAGAGGCCAAACATCACGTTTGGCTAGTTCAAAACGTGCAATAGGCCACCCCTTAATTCATACCAAAAGCTGTAATTCCAAATCTGCTTCAGTGCAGGTCTTACCTGCACTGAAATTTTGTACGCGGAAAAAAGAATCCATCCCCGCCTTAACCTCATCAACTATATACAGGTATAAGAACCCTATTCTTTTAACTGAACTGTAAAATTCATTGAGCCAAAACTTAAATTTTAAAAATCGTTTTATCGATCTGGGACCTGAATTCTGCCAGGAAAAACAACCCGACCCTGTCACCGATCCTTATTTGATAGATTACTCTCCAAGCGCTGGAGATTTAATTGACCTTCCCCATGAAACAGAGCCAGATTTTCTTGAAAAGTTCAGTGGCAATAAACCTATGGAAGGTGCCCAACCTTTGGCCATGGCGTACTCCGGTCACCAGTTTGGCTCCTACAATCCTAGGCTGGGCGATGGGAGAGGTCTATTACTGGGAGAAGTTTTAAACGATAAAAATATTAGTTGGGATGTTCATCTCAAAGGTGCCGGGCCTACCCGATTTGCCAGAGGGTTCGATGGTCGAGCCACATTGCAGTCTTCCATTCGCGAACACCTGGGAAGTGAAGCTTTGCATGGTTTGGGAATCCCCACAACTCGTTCTCTGGCAGTGATTGGAATTAGAGAACTCATTTACAGACAAAAACCAGAATTGGCAGCTATCTTAGTGCGAATTGCAGATTGCCACATACGATTTGGCAGTTTTGAGTTTTTTCATTACAACAATCAACCCAAAAATGTTGAGCGCCTGGCAGATTTTGCAATCCAAAGCTACCATAATGAAATTTGGAATGAACCCGACCGATACAAAATTTTCTTCGGCAGAGTTTTACGGGTCACCGCAAAACTAATCGCAAAGTGGCAAGCGGTCGGATTTGTTCATGGAGTTATGAACACAGACAACATGACGATAACGGGAACAACTTTTGACTACGGCCCCTATGGATTCCTGGATAGTTTTAATACCCGGTACACTCCCAATCTTTCTGATACACACGGAAGATACTCCTATCAACAACAAGCTGAAATCGGGTTTTGGAACTTAAATAAACTTGCTGAGACATTAGTGCCTCTTGCAGGGGGAGACAATCTGCAGGAGGAAATCAAAAAATACCAACCATTGTTCAATGGATTTTATAGAGATGAGATGGGACGTAAGTTGGGGCTATCAATTCTCGATTCTGACTTCAGCCAATTGACACAGGAAATGTTTCAAATATTACAAAACCATCAATTGGACTACTCAAACTTTTTCCGTCTCCTTGCAAATTACCCTGAGCAGATAGAAAAAAAACAATTCGATGAAGCTCTGCATTCCTGGTTAGACAGATACCTTAAACTTTGCGAACGTGAAGGCATCAGCCATGACGAGCGCAAAAAGGATATGGATGCAGTCAACCCGAAGTACATCTTAAGAAACCACCTGGTACAACGTGCCTTGGAAAAAGCCTTAAAGGAATCTGACTTTTCTGAAGTGTCCCGCCTACGGATACTTCTGGAAAATCCTTTTGAAGATCGACCCGAGCTTTTTAAAAAATACGACATCGACCCCGATTTTTATTCACAGGAAACACCAAAAGAATTTCTGGGCCGGCAATTAAGTTGTTCCGCATAAAATGCATCTAACAAGAAAGGAAGCAGGAGTATGATTTTACTTGATGGAGAGATAACTGAAGTAACCACTCCCCCAAACAAAGCCGAGTTGTTCAGAGAATTGACAATATGGGTTCCTGAAACCGGCGAGCATATTGAGATGACCTGTTTTATTCATGAAATACAAAAAGCGGGTCTGGAAGAAGGCAGTAAAATTTCTATAAAAATTGAAAAGAAATTTGATGTGGACTCCCTCACGCGTGATTTACTCAAGCCTCAATAGTCAAACCACTGGCATTTATCCATGCGTCTGATAAAATATAGTTTTTATATCCAAAATTCATACTAATCAAACGTATCCATCAAAAATTGGTTATGGCTAAAATTAAATCTCTGGGCGAATTCGGGTTGATTGACCTCGTATCCAGAAAGTTTAAGCATCGCTTGCGCAATACCGTCCTGCCTCTCGGGGATGATTGCGCGGCATATTCAGCCAGCCCTTCCAAAAACCAACTGGTCTCCACCGATGCATTGGTTGAAAATATTCATTTCAAGTTTTCAACAATTTCACCACAGCAATTGGGACAAAAAGCCATTGCAGTCAACATTAGTGACATTGCCGCAATGGGGGGAACCCCAACCAGAGTACTAATAACACTAGGGATACCTAAAAAAGTTTCTACGTCGTTTCTCGACCAGTTGTATAAGGGAATCCATAAAGCCTGCAAGCTTTATAATGTCGAACTTTTTGGCGGAGATACGGTCTCATCTCCAAAATGTTTTTTTATTAACATAACGATAATCGGAGAAGCCGAGCAAGGAAAGCTTTTTACACGGGGCGGAGCAAAAAAAGGAGACCTGATTTTTGCCACGGGAACTTTAGGGGATTCCAGTCTGGGACTAAAAATGCTTTCCAAAAAAAATTGGAAGTGTTCCTCAAGCTCAAGGAAGTACCTTCTCAAAAAACACCTCACACCAGTCCCAAGACTTAAAGAAAGCCGATTACTTGCAAAATCCAACAGGCAAGTCACCTCTATGATAGATATAAGCGATGGTCTTACTCAGGACCTTCACCATATCTGCAAGCAATCTAAAGTGGGGGCTATAATATATGAAGAAAATTTGCCACAATCGTCTGCATTTTCAAAAGTTTGTTCCGATAACAATTTGAGCCCCCTACCCCTTATTTTGAATGGTGGCGAAGATTATGAATTACTATTTACTTTGTCACCCGATGGTGTTAAAAATTTAATTAGGCAGTTTCAAAAGGCCGAAGCACTTGTGACACAGATTGGGGAGATAACTCAACCGTCAAAAAATGTTTCTCTTTTAAAAAAGAATGGTAAAAGAGAAATTCTTCCCCAGTCATCCGGATTTAACCACTTTTGATATTAAAAGTTTCCGGTTACAAAATAAATTGCCGCTATCGAGATCCATGAAATTCGATATACAAGTGCCAGCCAAACTCGAGGTTTCTTAAAAACTTTGGACGACTCATTATTTCCCCGGTCGCTATTACTCCTATTTCTATTTTTGTGCTCCGCCTTTTTTTCAGCCTGCGAAGTCGCTTTTTTTTCACTCAATCCCCTTCAGCAAAAAGAACTGGATGAAAAAAAAGGCCGCGCCGGCCGCTTGGTTCATTCTCTCCTGCAAAAACCGCGTGAACTGCTGATCACCATTTATATTGGAAACGAGCTGGTCAACATAGGTATTTCTGTTGTCATCACCTCCATTACCATCAGCATTTTTGGGAATATTGGAGTAGGTATTGCCATTGGGATTGGGACCCTTCTCCTGCTTTTTCTCGGTGAAATTGTACCTAAAAGTATCTCTTTGAAATATGCTCAGCCCTATGCCCTTTTTGCAGCGTTCCCATTAAAGGCATTTGCAAATATCGTTCAGCCCGCACAAAAATTATTCAACTCCTGGACAGAAAAAATTATGCGCTCCATTGGAATCCTGACTCACTCCCACAAAGAGTCGTCCATATCCGATGAAGAGTTTCGCACCATGGTACAAGTTGGCGAAGGTGAAGGGGTTATCGACTCTGATGAAAGAGACTTAATACACAAAGCCATTGTTTTTGGAGAAACCACCGTAGGTGAAGTGATGACACCTAAAATCGATATGTTCACGGTAAACATCAAAGACAGCCTCGACGAAATACTTCCCCGGATAATTGAGAATTTTTATTCTCGAGTCCCGGTCTATGGAGAAAATGATGAAGAAATTTTGGGGATTCTTTTCACAAAGGACTTAACACGCCTAAAACATTTACCAAGAGAAAAAGTAAACTTAAAAAGCATTCTCCATCCCGCTGTGGTTGTCCCCAAAACAAAAATGATTAAAGAAATGCTTGAAGAGTTCCGGAAATTAAAGCGACATTTGGCCATAGTCTTAGATGAATATGGAAGCGTATGCGGACTCGTTACCCTCGAAGACATCATCGAAGAGCTGGTAGGAGAGATAGACAGTGAAATGAGGAAGGACGAACAACCTCTATTAAAAATCACAGAAAATCAGTACAGGCTTTCTGGGTCATTGAACCTTGCTGAATTTAATGAAGCGTTCCAAAGTGATTTACCCGTGAATGATTATGATACCGTTGGTGGCCTGGTTTTTGGATTGTTTGGCAGAATTCCCCGGTCTGGTGAATCGACAACTATGGAACATTTTAAATTCCGCGTAGAAAAAATGAAGGGGTCAAGAATATTAAATCTCCATCTAACCCTACTGAAACGTTCGGTCGCTACTGAAGAACCTGAACAAACAAAGACAGCAACGACATAATGGATCCTACAACTACAATCTTCTGGGTCTTGCTGGCTATCCTAATTGAAGCGTTTTTTTCCGGCTCTGAAATTGGCATGGTTTCAGTCAACCGGATAAAAATGCAAAAGCTCGCAGAGGAAGGAAATTCTGCCGCTCAAGCCATTCTAAAACTGCTGGACAATCCAGAAAAACTTTTCACAACGACATCTTTGGGGACAAATCTCGCCATGGTCACAAGCACCGCCATTTTTACGGCGTTCATGGTTGAACGATTTGGTCAATTTGGTGAATGGATGGCCATGCTGATTATCTTCCCATTGGTCTTTTTTGGTGGAGAAATCATACCGAAAGTAATATTTCAAAACCGCGCTGACAGCCTGATGCCGATAATGATACACCCCTTAAACCTTTTCTATAAATGCTGTGGACCTTTTATCAAATGGCTGTCAAATACATCGCAAAACCTGACCAATCGTGTGCCGGAAGGTGTAACAGAAAAAACCTTCACTTTCAGTCGAGACCAATTAAGAAAAGTATTGAGTCTGGATTCACAAACCGTCGATTTGGGTGTAACTGAAAAAAAGATCATTCACAATATTTTCAACTTTGGCGAACTCACTGCGGAACAATGCATGGTACCTCTGGTGCAAATGACGGCAATCAAAGACACAGCGAATATGCAGGAAGCACATGAGATGGCAAATGATTCAGGATACTCCCGGCTTCCCGTTTTCCATGAAAGAATGCATAATTTGATAGGAATCATGAATGCCTTTGATCTTCTGGACCAAGAAATGGATGAGACCCCAATCACGAACTTGATCCGGCCTGTTCATTACATCCCCCCCAATAAAAAGATTGATGATCTTCTAAAAGAACTTCAGCAAGGTGGTTTGCATATAGCTTTTGTAGTAGATGAGTATGGAGGCTGCATAGGCCTCGTCACCATCGAAGACCTTCTTGAAAAGATAGTAGGGGAAATTGAAGACGAGTATGACAAGCCTGAAAAATTATACGAGCCCTACGCTGAAGGCGGCTTTTTAGTCGAGGGGAACACGGAAATCAGTGTCTTAAACGAAACACTGGGCTGGGAATTACCCGGAGGGGACTTTGAAACCATTGCCGGTCTGGTGATTGACCGTTTGGAAAAAATTCCTCATCCGGGGGATCAGGTTCTTGCGGGTCCTTACCGTTTAACGGTCAAAGATTCCAGCAAAAGAAAAATTCAATCGATCATCGTAAGAAAGCTTGAAGACCCTAAAAAAGAAAACGAGAAGGAAACACACTAAATTTTCCTTATGCCTTCCAGTTCCTGATAGGCTTCTTGAATTTCCAAAAATTTTAAATGGGCGGCCTCTACAGCTTCCTCACCTTCATTCGCGACACGATCTGGATGACAAGCACTAATTAAACTACGGTAAGCTTTTTTCACTTCTTCATTTGAAGCCTCTGAGGATAATCCCAATACATGATAAGGGGTTTTGAGCGCCTTTAAAGAATATTTCACCCTTATTTTATTATGTTGCTCATAAGAAAGACCCAACAAAAGAGCAACACTCTGTAACAGTTTTTCTGCTCCTTCTTCCAAGTTATTTTCTACCAAAGTAATTTGATAACAAAGAGCAAGCAGCAAAAGGTTATAGTTGTTCTTACAGGATTTTTTATATCCCTCAACAAACTGCTCAATATCCGGCTTTTTATTTTGAACCTCAACAATCAAGGGATCAATTGCCTTAAAATCTGCAGCTACAAAATCCAAGTTTTTCTGGAAAAATTTGTGAACAATCTTGATTTGATTTTGAGTCAACGAACCTTTAACAGAACCCACACGAGATAAAATTATTACCATACAGGTTATAAATTCACTCTTTTCAGCAATCCCAGGCAAACCTTTTTGTAATTTTTTCTGGATTTTTTTACCAAGAAAGTGTTCTGCCACTCCACCCACAACTGCCCCAAAGGGCCCTCCTCGCAAAAACCCTAAACCTGCACCCATCCACCAAGACATATTATTAAATTTGATTAGTATTAACGATTTATAAAATTATATTATGAGTGCTTTCACAGACTCTTTCTTACGGAATGTTTATTATACTAAATAACTTTATATTAAATTACTAAGGAGAAAAATAAATGGTCAAACATATTGTGATGTTCAAATTAGCAGAAAAAAACACAGAGAATATGGAACGTGCAGTCCAATCTCTAAATAGCCTGGAGGGAGCCATTGAAACTTTAAAATCAATAGAAATAGGCACTGACTTCCTGGAATCGGAGAGGAGTTACGACATTGTTCTCACCGCCCATTTTGAAAACCGGGAAGGGTTAAGCACCTATGCAAACCATGAAAAGCACTTACCCGTTGTTAAAATAATGCGGTCTTTATGCTCTTCATCTGTAGTAGTGGATTACGAGATGATATGACTTTATTTCTCACAAAAGAGACTAATTCCACCAAAGTTTTTTGTGCGGGGCAAGCAATTCCAGCAGATTATGACAAATAAAGGCTTGAACTTTGTTTTTACAGGTGATAAGGTTCTAAAAATTTTCACTAAACAAGGTGGAAAATCGAGGTTCTTTTCAACTGGCTTCGCCTTTGAGTTCCATAAACCGGAGGTACGATAATGGCGACGAAGAAAAAAACTGTAAAAAAGAAATCGGCAAAAAAGAAAGCTCCCGTCAAAAAAAAGGCTCCTGCTAAAAAGAAGACGACCCAAAAGAAGACAGCTAAAAAATCAGCAAAAAAGAAAGTTCCCGCAAAAAAAGTGAAAAAGACCAGTAAGCCCAAGGCAAAGTCCAAGGCTAAGCCTAAGGCCAAGCCTAAGTCCAAGCCTAAGTCCAAGGCTAAGCCTAAGTCCAAAGCAAAAAAAACCGTTACTAAAAAGAAAGCAGTCAAAAAATCCACGACTGCTAAAAAGGCTAAAGCAGCCCCAAAATTAAAACCCAAGAAAAAAGCTACCGAAAGTAATGAAACCAGCGCGCCTGAAACTCCAAAAAAGCCCAAAAAAAACCAGGCACTCCCAAAACTGGGGCCAGAAACTCTAAAAATAAAAGAGCGGTTATTAGGTAAACGAGCGGAACTAATGAAGCTTATCCAATCTTCAAAGTCTCTGGAAAGGGATGTTGGGGATCTGACTTTCAGTAACGAAATTGATCTTGCCTCAAGCCTTGAGGGAAGAGAGATGGTCTTTCAATTGACCAGCCGTGACCGAAATGAACTCAGGCTAATTGAAGAAGCCATTTTTAGAATAAACGAGGGAACCTACGGGGCGTGCGAATCTTGCGAGAAAAAAATAAGCCTGAAAAGATTACAGATCATGCCTCTTACAGCTTTGTGCATTGAATGTCAGGAAGCTGCCGAAAACTTGTAGGTTCGAATTTATTTTCCGTGGCATTTCTTGTATTTCTTGCCGCTTCCGCATGGGCAGGGATCATTTCTCCCCACTTTTTCCTCTTCTCGGCGAACTGTGACAGGCTTGTCTGATCCTTCAACATCGCCTCGATGCTCAACCATTTGTTTTGGCTGGGCAATTACGTCCTCATCATCGAATTCGCTTTCCCTGCGGACTTGAACCTTAAATAGATATTCCGTTATTTCCTCTTTGATTCGCGCCATCATATTGCTAAAAAGAGTGAAACCTTCTTTTTTATATTCAGTCAGTGGATTTTTTTGTGCGTAACCACGCAAACCAATCCCTTCTTTTAAATGATCCATTCCAAGTAAGTGATCCTTCCAAAGCGTATCTAGAACCTGAAGCATTATTATTTTCTCCTGATGCCTCATTGCAGATGGGTCTATCTCCAATTCCTTTACAATCCCATCCTCCTTAATCTGATAGGTTTCACTTACAGCAAAGACAATCGCTTCATATAGTTTTTCGCGATTACTATGCTCCAATTCTAATTTTTGTTTTCCCTGGATTTCTAATTCTTGATCACTAATTTTTTTAATTTCAACACCAAACTGCCGTTCAAGAAAATCGTTCAGAGTCTCAATATCCCATTCTTCGGGGTAAATCTTTTCATGAGCTACTTCAGAAACAACTTCATCCACTAATTCATCTGCCATATCAAGAAGAAGTTCCTTGGTATTTTCGGCCTCAATAATTTCTTTCCTTAATGCATAAAGAACTTCTCTTTGACGATTCATCACATCGTCATATTCCAGTACATGTTTTCGAATATCAAAATTATGAGCTTCTACTTTTTTCTGCGCGTTAGCAACAGCTTTGGAAACCATACTATGCTCAATAGGCTGCCCATTTTCCATGCCCAGCCTTGCCATTAGAGGAGAGATTTTTTCGGAACCAAAAATACGCAACAAATCATCTTCAAGGCAAAGAAAAAATCGGGAAGATCCATTATCCCCCTGTCTACCAGCTCGTCCTCGCAGCTGATTGTCAATGCGTCGACTTTCATGACGCTCTGTTCCGAGAATATGCAGTCCGCCCAATTCAGGAATACCTTCTCCCAGAACAATGTCGGTTCCTCGTCCCGCCATATTTGTAGCAATCGTAACGCCATTGGGTTGCCCCGCATCAGCAATAATTTCTGCTTCCTGTTCATGATGCTTTGCATTCAAAACATTGTGTTTGATTCCATATTTCTTCAGTTTTTTACTTAAAAGTTCTGACTTTTCTATTGAAATGGTTCCAACAAGGACGGGTCGACTAATTTTATTTAACTCACGAATTTCCTCAATCACCGCTTCAAACTTTTCTTTTTCAGTTCTGTAAATAACGTCAGGGTAGTCTTCACGGATCATGGGTCGGTTCGTCGGAACCACCACAACCTCAAGTTTATAAATAGACATAAACTCTTCCGCTTCGGTATCAGCGGTTCCAGTCATTCCCCCCAGCTTTTTATACATGCGAAAGTAGTTTTGAAATGTGATGCTCGCCAACGTCTGATTTTCATTTTCTATATTGACGCCCTCTTTTGCCTCTAATGCTTGATGCAACCCATCGCTATACCTTCTTCCAGTCATCATTCGACCGGTAAACTCATCGATAATGATTACCTCACCATCACGTACAACATAGTCGACTTCGTTTTTAAATATTCCATGCGCCTTCACTGCTTGATTAAGGCAATGCAGAGTTTCAATATTTTGGGGGTCGTAGAGGTTGTCAATATTTAGCGCGCTTTCCATTTCGGCTATCCCTTCTTCAGTAAGGGATGCGGCGCGAGCTTTTTCATCAATCGTGTAGTGTTCTTCTTTCTTTAACCTGGGGACCAGTTTATTTACCGTATAATATTTATCCGTAGACTCTTCTGCGGGACCCGATATGATCAATGGTGTTCTCGCTTCATCAATCAGAATATTGTCGACCTCATCAATAATTCCAAAATTCAAATCTCTTTGAACCATTTGCTCTTTGGAAAATTTCATATTGTCGCGCAAATAATCGAAACCAAATTCGTTGTTGGTTCCGTAAAGTACATCGCAATTGTATGCGGCCTTTCTCTCATCTTCTGGGATATCGTGATAAACCATGCCAACTGAAAGCCCCAGAAACTTATAAACAGTTCCCATCCATTCACTATCTCGGGTGGCTAAATAATCGTTCACTGTAACTACATGAACGCCTTTTCCTTCCAGAGCATTGAGGTAAACTGGCAATGTAGCCATCAAGGTTTTTCCCTCACCGGTTTTCATTTCGGCAATTTTCCCCTCATGCAAAACGATCCCACCAATCATTTGAGCATCAAAATGCCGCATTTCCAATGTTCGCCAGCTTGCCTCTCGAACCACTGCAAATGCTTCGGGAAGGATTTCATCAAGAGTAGCCCCCTGATCAACCCTATCTTTAAATTCTTGGGTTTTTCCTTTTAGCTCTTCATCTGTAAGAGGCTTGATTGTATCTTCCAAGCCATTGATTTGTTCAACAATGACTTGAATGCGTTTTATTTCCCGATCATTTCGGGTACCAATCATTTTTTTTATAAGTCCAAATACCATTGCAATTTAAACCCGGAAATTTTTTATAAAATAGGAATAATCCAATCTTGCCAGATTATAAACAGCTAGAATTCTAGCTATTCTAGTTCTGAAGAATATAAACGAGTGGGGGAGGAAGAGAAACAAAGATCAATGCATTACTAAAATAGGGTCTGATCAGTCTTCCAGGATATAGTTTTTGGGGCTAACAGGAACACCATGCAATAGAACTTCATAATGCAAATGAGGCCCCGTGCTTCTTCCCGTGCTCCCAACCAGTGAAATCACTTGGCCACGTTTGACACGGTCTCCCACTTTAACCAGATGTTTGGAGTTATGCCCGTACCTCGTCACCACACCATACCCATGATTGACCTCTACCATGTTGCCGTATCCATACTCTCTACCTTCAACGACCACCTCACCATCGGCGGTGGCTCTAACCTGCGATCCTGAACGTGCTGCAATGTCCCAGCCTTCATGTTTTTCGCGTAAACCAGTAAAAGGTGATTTGCGAAAACCAAACCCAGATGTAACCCAACCGCGAGTTGGCCAAATTGAAGGAGTTGAGGATAGAAGTGATTTTTGATTTTTAAAGAAATTGTCCAGTTCCTGAAAACTGATGCTCTGAATTTTCGCCTGCTTATCTAAATGATCCAAGCCAATGGACAACCGTTCGACCATGCTTGCGGCACCTCGCCCCATTGACGTGTTAAAGCTGCTTGTGGTCAAACCAAAGGGGCCACCGACACCCCAGTTCTTTTCTACAGACTTTGGGGAGTTCTCAAGTGCCGTGATGACTCGCAACTTTTTTTCAAAGCGTTCTAGTCGGGCCATCTCAGTCTCAAAATTCTTGACCTGATGTGAAAACTTTTCTACCTGAATTTTCCTTATTTTAGATTCTTTGCGGAGCTTTGCCAGTTCGGTCTCATTGCCCTGCAGTTCCATATATTGCTGCACAAAATAGACAGAGGACGCAATTAACGCAACAAAAAGGACTCCTGTTACTGCGAACCCAATCTTTGCAAACTTCTTTGGCAAGCAGAACTTTTTGGGGGAACCCATGGCTCCAGGAAATACAACTACGGTAAAATCGTCTTTTTGCACCCTACCTCCTTAATGACATTTCAAAAGCCTACAAACCTAGCAATCGTAACGCTTAAACCCCTTATTTGTCAACAGTTAAATCCAAAATGGCCCAGAGAAATTTAAAACTGAGCGATCAGGAGTTTTCTAATATTTTACTTGCAAATTCAGGTTGAACTTTATTGTCAATCTAAAGGCCTGATTTTCTCCCGAGCCTGAATATGATTTGGGTTTATTACCAATACCCTTGCGAAGAATTTTTGGGCTTTTTGTACATTTCCCTTTTCTTCGTTAAGAAGACCCAAACTAAATAAAGCAGGGACCTGGCCCTTTACATCCCCTATTTCCTGATATATTTCTAACATGTCTTCAAACCCCAGAATTGCCTTGTCCAATTCTCCTTTAGAATAAGAACCAAATGCCTTTTGCCGAATAACCCTAACCAAAATTTTTCCATATCCCCATGCAAGTTGTTTAGAGTTTTGTTCAAGCAAGTTTTTGTAATCGTTTTCAAAGCGTTTTGGCTCGCCCATTTCCAAATAAATTTTATGCAAGTTCCAAATAAAAATAGGTTCCTTTGGGTCGGCTTTAATAGCACGCTGGACTTTTTCAACCGCAACAACAAATTGTTTTTTTTCTGAAAGAATAGCGCCCCAATTATTCCAGGCAAGGCCATTTTTAGGGTTGATTTGAATGGCTCTCTCAAAATTCTTCTCGGCCGCCGGATAACTTTCCTTTAAATAATTTAAATACCCGAACGCATACCAAATATGTGAAGAGTCCTTATTCGATGCCTGGTAGTTTTTCAGAAACTTTTCTGCATTATCCAATTCACCTTTCGCATTCCAGGCTTTCAACATAATTCGAAATATATAACTTGTCCCCTCTTCTGACTTCAGTATTCCCTTAAATTTTTCAAGGGATTCTTCATAGCGTTTTCTTACAAAAAGGGCTTCTGCTTCATCTATTTTGGAAAAATTAAACTTCTCGTAACCTGGGTGTGCTTGCGCAAAAAGTTGGGAAGAATTTAATGAAAGGGTAAAAAACAATAGGAAGGAAATTAAAACCATAAGGGGAACTCTTTAGTTGGATCGCTATAAATATTTGGAATCAAAAACCACCAAAATCGTTAGGGGCAGCTTCTGGCGGCGCATCCTCCCTTTCAGCTCTATCGAAGAATCGGGTAAACTGGTTTTCGAAATGTAGTTTCACATCTCCAATGGGACCATTACGTTGCTTTCGAACCAGGATTTCTGTCTTACCAGGATCATCAGTCTCCGGGTTATAAACGACATCACGATAAATAAACATCACCACATCTGCATCCTGCTCAATAGAACCAGACTCCCTTAAATCTGAGAGTAGAGGACGTTTATCCGTACGGCTTTCAACAGCACGGCTCAACTGGGAAAGCGCGATGATGGGCACATTAAGTTCTTTTGCCAATGCCTTAAGTCCACGGGAAATATCCGAGACTTCCAACTGTCTACTTTCAGTGCCTCCTCGCCCCGACATCAACTGAAGATAATCAATAATGATAAGGCCCAAAGGTTGCTCTGCTGCCAAACGACGGGCCCTCGCCCTGAGATCCAAAACCGACAAAGCCGCACTATCATCAATATACATTTGAGCTTCTGAAAGTCTGCGCCCTGCTTCATGAACTTTAGGCCAATCACTTTTCGCAAGATAACCTGTCCGCACTTTTGATGAATCGACTCTAGCTTGAGAACACAGTAACCTTACCCCCAACTGTTGCTTGGACATTTCCAAACTAAAAATTGCAGTAGGAATTTTTTCGTGTAGAGAAACGAAACGAGCAATATCCAACGCGAAGCTTGTTTTCCCCATACTCGGTCGCGCGGCAAGAATGATCAGGTCAGAAGGCTGGAAGCCAGCGGTCATATTATCCAAATCGGTAAAGCCACAAGAGACGCCGGTCACCATCCCCGGTTTCATGGAAAGTTTTTCCAGATTGGAAACGTTTTCCCTGATTACATCAGGAAGCTTGTGAAAACTGGGCTTGGTTCTTTTTTCTGATATCTCAAATATAGACTGTTCCGCCTTGTCTAAAAGCGTGTCCACATCATCTCTGTCGCTATAGCTGTTCGAAACTATATCAGTAGCGGTTTGGATAAGATCCCGAAGGATCTTTTTTTCTCTGAGGATTTTTGCATGATGGCTTACAGCCGTAGCGGTGGGAACATAATCTTCGAGGAGGCTTAGGTATTCCAGCCCCCCCACATTGTCCAGCTCATCTTTTTTTCTTAAACGGTCGGCGAGAGCAAGAACGTCAATCGGCTCATTGGCCTCAAACTGTTCCCGCATAACAATGAAGATTTTTTTATTTGCAGCCTTATAAAAATCTTCTTCGCTGAGCACTTCAAGTGCCTTTGCAATCGCGTCACTCGAATGCAAGCAAGACCCTAGCACACTCTGTTCAGCCTCCTTGTTATAAGGAGGGAGCTTGTTCAGAGAAATTTCTGTCAGGGCATCTGCCATGATTATTTTGGCTCAGTCGAACAGCTGATTATTTTGCTTCTTCTACCTTGGGCTCTTCAGTTGCTTCCGTACTTTCTTCAGCTTCCGTTTTTCCTTCAGCCTCAGATTTTTCTTCAGCTTCCGCTTTTTCTACTACCTTCTCACCTTCGACGGTTAGATTAATCTGCGCCATTACCTCAGGGTGAAGTTTAACTGGAAGGGTATATTCCCCAGCTTTTTTAATGGGTTCCTGAATCTGAATTTTCCGTCGATCCACATCGATCCCCTTGGCTTTCAGCAAATCAGAAATTTCCTGCGCAGTCACCGCACCAAACATTTTGCCGCCATCTCCCATTTTCTTTTTAATTTGAATAGGCGCTTTAGCAATTTCATCAGCTACACCCTGGGCAATGCCGGTAACCTTTTTAACTTTAGACTGAACAATTCTTTTTTGATGGTTGAAAGCCTTAAGGTTATTTGGGGTTGCAAGCAGAGCCTTGCCTTTTGGGATCAGGAAGTTTCTTCCATACCCATCTTTTACTTCTACTTCATCCCCACAAAATCCAAGACCGTCTACATCTTCCTTTAACAACAGTTTCATAAAAGTTTTCCTTTCCTTAAACGACTAACCTTCTTCACTAGGAAGTGGATTCCTAATTTTTCTGAAATCCACCCACATATCGAACACGCCGATCCCGGCTATCAATCCGATAAGAAGGGGTTGTGCAAAAATTAAAATAAAAAGAACAAACCAAAGAAAAATTGGAACTTTCCTGGCCTTTAAAAAATGAATTACAACGCTCATCCCTTGAACAAAATAGATGACCATCATCACTACAAATAAGTTCAGACCTGCGTCCGCCACCATTCCCTGGCCAAGAAATAATGCAGCACTGGCTGCTATAAAACCCCAAACCAGATTTTCCGGACAAATCCATTCTGAGAAGGTGCTCTCTGAAAATAGCCCTGGACCATAAATGCGCCCCCAAACTATTCGCAGCAGGCTGAAATTTACCAAAGCACTGATGAATGAGCCTATGAGAACAAAAGCCGGGTAAGTGGATGCAAACCCACCCACCGTCTTCTCTACAAAGACTTTCATGTCCTCGGTTTCGGCCTTATTATCTCCTACCGATTGAAAAGTCTCAATCGATTGGGCAAAATGAGATCTTATCTGCTTTTCAAAAAATTCTTTTACCGTTGTTTCTTGATCCCCCAACAGCGCTACCAGAAGTAAGATGGATAGCCCTCCTGAAATCAGGGAAGAAGCCCCTATGCACCAATCCCCAGGAAACCGTGCTCGAATCATTTCCCCCAGAACCAATGCCATCACAGCATATTCAGCCATGAACAGCAGTGCCTGGTTCTGGCCAACTAGAAACCAAAGGACGCCAAAAATCAGGGCCATCAAAACAAAGGCCACCTGCTTGCCGCGCTGTAAAAAAATAAAAACCAGCGGAAAAGGGGACAACACTCCAACCATTGCCCCTAAAGGTGGAAAAACCAACAAAGCAAATAAAAGCGCAAAAACTAGAACGACAGGCAACAGTAAATTTTTTGGCTGCTGTTCCTGGGCCAAAATTAGTGCTGAACAGAAAAAGGCAGCAAAGCAATATTGCGAGCTTTTTTAATTGCCCGTGTTAGTAGCCTTTGGCATTTTGCGCAATTTCCCGAAATCCGAGAGGGAACAATTTTACCTCGCTCAGAAATCAGTGGCTTTAATGCTTTTATATCGAAAAAATCTATATAAACCTTGCTGTCGTCATCGTTACAAAAGCGACAGATTTTTTGTGAAAAAAATGTACGTTTTTTAGTTGTCTCAGCCATAGTTACCTTCTTTTATAATTAGTTTAATTAAAATGGAATATCATCCGCATCGGGAGCAGGCGCTGAACCCGGGTCCATATCCATTTTAGCGCCTTGTTTAGTTAAGAACTGTACGTTGTTGGCTACCACTTCCAGCTTACTGCGTTTTTGACCGCCATCTGCTTCCCAAGTCTGGTAGTTCAACCTTCCCTCTATGAACGCAAGGCTACCTTTATTTAAATATTCAGCACAATTTTCACCCTGCTTTGCCCAAACCGTAATATCAACAAAACAGACTTCATCCTTCCATTCTTCGCCCTGCTTAAACTTTCTATTAACCGCAAGCCCGAAACTGGCAACAGCCGTGCCACCCGAGGTATATCGAAGTTCGGGGTCTCGTGTCAGGTTTCCCATTAAAAGTACTTTATTGAAAGAAGCCATTTAAATTACCCGATTTTGATTTGGTTTATGATTATCAAACTACTTATCATCATCTTTTTCTTTAGTATCTTCTTTGTCTTTCGCACCTTCGCCAGCAGCAGTTTTTTCACCTTCCGAATCCTCTTCTCGGCCCAATGCTCTTTCCAACTCGTCATCTGCTAAGTGAACAACCATAAATTTGATGAGGAGATCGAAAAGTTTGTATTTTTTTTCAAGATCAATAACGCCGGAAGGCTCAAGGGTATGATAGATATTAAGATAAACGCCGAAACGGTTTTTCTTAACTCTATAGGCAAGACGTTTTTTGCCCCACTTTTCAGTTTTCAGAATAGCTCCGCCATTACTTTTTATGAACTCTCCTATTTTTCCGAGAGCCTCATCAACGCGGGATTCTTCAAGGTCGGGTTTTAAAATCAGGACACTTTGGTATGAACGCAATAGATACCTCCTCATGGGTTAATAAGGGATGCTGATCAAATACGAATCGTATCCACCAAACATCACCAATAGCCCCAACTCAATAGTTGGAGCAAGGGATTGGAAAACTTCTAAGATCTTATTTGGCCACTAAATTATCATATTTCGCCAAAAAGAGGTAATCTTTTCATAGACCTTTAGCAAAATCAAGAAATTAAAAAGCAGGGTGTTAACAACCCCTCCAATTAGCATGAACAGGCACAGTTTCATTATCCTTTGGTTTTTTACCCTTTTAGGGGTTTCTGGATGCGATCTTCCCTCGCCACCCCCAGATATGCTTTATAAATTCGACACCATGCGGGTGGGAAAAGGCCCCTCCTACCTTTTAACCCACGACCTCAATCAGGATGGAGAGCCCGATCTGGTTTCCGTCAATTCGAAAGACAGCAATATCAGTCTTCTCTATGGAAAGGGCGACGGCACATTTCATAATGCCCGCCACATTCAAGTGGCCTCAGAACCGACCATGGTGGCAGCCGGCGATATCAACCGCGATGGCATTCCCGATTTGGTCGTCAATTCACGTGGGGCAGAAATGTTTGTCGTTTTACCTGGCAATGGAGATGGCAGTTTCAGAAAACCTATTCCTATTAAAACAGGAAAGGTTCCCTTAAACGTAATCCTCGCAGATTTCAATAACGATGGAAAACTCGATGCGGCAGTGACATTGACCTTCGATGAGATGGAAATTTATATCGGCACCGGAGATGGCTATTTTAGAAATGGGGATACCTATCTGACCGGATCGCGCTCGTTTTCAGGCGTCGCCGGAGATTTTAATGCCGATGGCAATATCGATATAGCCCTGGCCGCCAGCAGTTCCAGCGCGAGCTCCATTCGAGTTTTCCTGGGAAACGGCAACGGCAGCTTTCAAAAACCAAAAGCCTATGCCAAAAAACTTGTTCCACTGGCAGTTATTCTGGAAGATATGAATGGGGATGGAAAGCCTGATCTCGTTTTCGCAACTGGAAAAGGCGATAACTTGTTTATGCTCTATTCAAAAGGTGATGGAAGTTTTTCCGACCCTGTGTCCTTTTCGGGAGGGGGTGGACCTTTCGCCTTAACTGCCGGCAATTTTAATCCGGATAAACTTAAAGACGTGGCCGTAGCCAATTCCCGCGCCAGCACCTTTTCGTTGGTGGTGCGAAATAAAAACGGAAGCTTTCATTATCCAACACGCGACTATGTGGTAGACGGAGGAACCGTATTGGCCATAACAAGCGGCGATTACAACCATAGTGGGATGAGTGACATCGCCGTCGCCAGTAATTTTAAAAACACCATCGAAATTTATTTACAACGACGGAGCTTTAAGTGACTTTAGCTTAAGCAAATAAGCTTTCCTAGTGATTGGGAGTGTCTGAAGCGATTCGATCCATCAAAGCGAAAAAGACACCGCTCAATACAAACGCCATATGAATGACTACCTTCCACATGAACATGTCAACATTCGCCGGAGAAGGCTCATCGGGAATTTCGACAAAAGTTTTCAGTAGATGTATAGCCGAAATCGCAACTATGGCGCCGATGACTTTTAATTTTAGTCCGCTGAAATCCACCTTACCCATCCAACTGGGCCGGTCAATATGATCTTCTACATCAATTTTCGAAACAAAGATTTCGTAGCCCGAGAAAATAATCATTAGCAGTAACGACCCAATCAACGTCAAATCTATCAAAGCCAGAACACCAATCACCACATCCGTTTCAGTAGAAGAAATAACGTGACTGGTTAAATGAAACAACTCCTGACCAAATTTAATTAGAAGCAAAACAATACTGAGGATCAACCCAAGAAAAAAGGGGGCCAGCAACCATCTGCTATTAAATATATATTTCTCTAAACATTTTTCTATTCTTTGAGACATATCTTCTCCAAATTAACAATAAAGCTAGTTTACTTTTGCAAACTCGATAGAAAAAGGGCTGACAGGTAAACCCGCCAGCCCTTTTTATGGATTCTTTCAAACGTCATCGCGAGCCGCAACAAGGCGTGGCGATCCAGACCTTAACAGCAATGATACAGGTCCCTCTAGTAAGAAGGTGCGACGTCAATATATTCTGTAACCGATTTCACACCTTCCGTCTGTTTCATGATAGACAAAACCAACTGTTCTTCAACACTACTACTTGCTTTACCGATCACATACACTTTGTTCAAAACAGAACGGTAAAAATAATTCACGGACCCCACATTGGAGTCGGTCAACAATTGCGCTTTAATTTTGGTTTCAATCCAGAAATCATTAACAGCCTGGCCTGCGCCACTTTTTTCTTCGCCACCCTTTTCCTTTTGTTCGCGGCGCGCTTCTTTTTCTGCCTTGGTAACGATCTGGATTTCATTGTGCAAAACTTTAATTCGGGAATCTTCCCGGGCAAGACTTTCAATGGCAGAACGCACATTGCTGTCATCTAATGTTCCGGTAATCATGACGCGTTGCTCCCAAACATCAACACTGATATCGAGCAACAGACCCTTGTCTTTATTTTTAACGCGATCGAGAATGCCAGTGTGGATCTTGGTATCAGTAACCTGATCCTCCGTACTGCGGTTCTCCCACGCCTTTTGTGCTGCAGAAGTGACCACCGAAGCGCAGCCAGTCATAAACATTAAAGCTCCTGCCAGCAACATCGCCGACAATATTTGGATATTTTTCATACTTAATCTCCCCTTCTGGATTCAAAAATTTACACCTTTTGACTGATTATTCAAGAAAGAAATAATTTAAGCAATAAATTTAATTATCGGATACTAGAAGCCAGATATGCTTGAATTGCAACACGGTAGCAAAACATCCCCAAACCTAATTTTAATTATATTCATTTATTACATTAAGAAATGTAAATATTAACCTCCAAAGAAATTGTTAAAATTTGATAACGAACCTTTCCTGTTTATTTTCAATAACTTATAGGTTTTACAGAAAACCGCAGGGAACCAACCCCTAACCATGTCATCTTTATTTGAAGCAGGTTAATTTTCATTTTCATTTTCATTTTCATTTTTAAAGGAAATAGGGTTGTAAAAAATTAAGATAAAAAACGTTAAAAGGTTGAAATCTAGAGGTTGACGGCCCTATATAAACATGATACTTTAACCACTGTTTAGAATTATAAATTTGTCAACAAACATAGTTTTTTATCTATTACATATACACTTAATAACTTTCTAAGTTTCAAATCCGTAACGAGGAGGAAAATTTAATGCAAGTAAAAAACTGGAAACTAATAATGGCTCTTGGTGTGATGCTTGGCGCCAGCCTGATGATGAGCCCAATTGCAAAGGCCGCTGATGGTCCTGCCCCAGGAGAAGGTTATTATGTTGGTGCATTTTTGGGGTTTGGGATGGGAATCCTTCAGGCCGATGTAGATGCACAAACTATCAACTCAGGTGCCACAGTAAAAAACCAAACTTACGAAACCGAAAGAGGTGGTTTGGGACTGAGTGGTATCCAAGGAGGTATTTGGGCCGGCTGGGGAATGAAAACAGCTGACGACCTGTATTTTGGTGCTGAAATAACTGCTATAGGGTCTGATGAGAAAATCACACTAACATCCAACACCGGCATTACCACGGGAACGGGTAGTGCAAATATCACGACTGCAACTGCTCAACGAACATGGGGTGGCGGAGGAGCAGTTCGCGTAGGTTACTATATAAATTCCGATACCCTGCTTTCTCTAAAAGCGGGTGTGGCTATTAGTGCTTTTAACGTAGACATAGGGATCTCTGACGAAACTTATTACGCAGGTGGCCCACAATTTGGCACCAGTGTTGAGACAAACCTCTCAAAAATTGATCCGAATCTCAGCTTGCGTTTAGAAGCAGTCTACACAGACTACTTAAGTGCAGATATTCTTGACCTAGACGGCCTTCCTGGCGGTGGTGGTCACGACACTGAACTAACAGGTCATGATTTGGCTGCTAGGATAGGTGTTCAATATAGTTTCTAACGTATACCTGATTACAAAAAAGGGAGTGAGAGGCTTAGCCTCTCACTCCCTTTTTTTGTTCGACCTATGTGTGAATAATCAACGGTCCCCGCTTCCCAAAACAAACCACAAAACCGCGTTTCAACAAGTGAGCAGCTATTTGTTTCCCCCACCAGAAGGTCGAGTGATACCTGATTGCTGAAAAATCTGCCCCATCGCGTTCAAAAAATTATTTTGTTCGTCCCCCAGTATCTGGGCGTTCTTTTTATTCTCGTCAAAGATGTTCAAACGAATTTCCTGAGGGCGTTCCAGCAGGCGATCAAGAGCTTTAGCCGCGGTAACAGGTGGGTGGCAGGTTCCTTTTTGACAGAGATAGACCGTTGGCTCACTCGACGTTTTACCCTCTGCTAAAGGAAGAGTGGACTCGCCTTTTTCGTTCCAGACGACTACTTTGTTCGGCCGGTAATCCGTATGCAATATCTTCCACATTTCATTAAATTCTGGGTGGTCTTTGGGTCCTGCAAAAATGGCTTCTGTTGGCGAAAGGCTGGATGCGCTCATCGTCGATAACATACCGGTAAATGCCGCAGGACTATGCTCCATAAAAGCCTGATACGCTTTTACCGTTTCTGTAGATTTTTCAATGTAAATATCATTACCCGTCAAACGTCCCAGCTTTAACAAGGCCATAGATGCAATCGCATTTGCCGAGGGCATGGCTTCATCAGCCGGATTTTTTAATTTTGATACCAGTTGCTCCCCCGATTTTCCTGAGAGGAAAAATCCGCCTTCCTGCTCATCCCAAAACTCCTCTATCATCACATCTGCCAGCAGTTTCGCTTTGACAATCCATTCATAGTTTAACGAAGTTTCATAAAGCGTTATTAGAGACTCAAGAAAGTAAGCATAATCTTCCAAACACCCCGCTATACTTGTTTGACCGTCTTTATAGATGCGATGCAGTTTTTCATCTTTCCACTGTTGCGACCAGATAAATTCAGCGCAGTGTTTGGCAGATTCAATATATTTTTCCTCTCCCAAAACAGCATAACCCGTAGCCATGGCGGTGATCATCAACCCATTCCATGAAGTGATGATTTTTTCGTCTGTGTCTGGATGCGGCCTTTTTTCGCGGGCCTGAAATAAAGTTTCTTTCCCTTTTTTCAATATATGATCGGCCTCAAAAATGGGGATATTTTCTGCTTCGGCCAGTGTTTCCACTTTCATATTCAGGTGCAAAACATTGCGGCTATCCAATTGCCCTTTGGAAGTCATACCATAAGCACGACTAAAAACCTTGGCGTGTTTCGGACCTAAAAGATTAAGCACCTCTTTCAATTCCCATGTATACCAGGTCCCCTCTTTGCCCTGTGTGTCGGCATCCTGACTGGAAAAAAAGGCGCCTTCTTTTGATGTCATTTCTCTTTCCATCCATGAGAATATTTGTTCAACTATCTCACGGTAAATATCCTGTTTTGTGGCTTGGAACATATCCAGAAATAATTTTGCAAGAAACCCATTATCGTAAAGCATTTTTTCGAAATGTGGGACACGCCAAAACCGGTCGGTGGAATAACGGTGGAACCCGCCTCCTAGCTGATCAAAAAGTCCACCCTCTGCCATTTTCGTTAAACTTTTATCAAGAATATGCAGGGTATCCTCATCCCCTGTTTCTGCCCAATGCCTGAGCAGGAGGGTGTAATGCATAGGTTCGGGAAATTTCATACCTGCCCCGAATCCCCCATAGTCTTCATCAAAGCGCTTTGTTAAAATTTCCACGGCTCCTCGAATTAACCGGTTAGCCTCTATCCCACGGGGCTTTCCTGCTTTATTTTGCAAATCAATCTTTTGCAATAAACTTTTTGTCTTGTTATCGAGTTCCGTTTTATCTTCTGTAAAAATTTTGTGAGCTTCTTCCAGTATTTGCGGGAAACCGGGTCGGTTGAATTTTGGTGTGGGAGGAAAATAGGTACCGCCAAAATAGGGTTTTTGATCCGGAGTGAGAAACATACTTAATGGCCAGCCCCCCTGCCCGGTTAGCTCGACCAATGCTTTCATATACATAGCATCCACATCAGGGTGCTCTTCTCGGTCTACTTTGATGTTTACAAACAACTGGTTCATCAACTGAGCTATTTCGGGGTTTTCAAAACATTCATGGGCCATGACATGGCACCAGTGGCAAGAGGAATAACCGATGCTCAAAAAGATGGGTTTATTTTCCTTTTTTGCTTTTTCCAGGGCTTCTTGCCCCCAAGGATACCATTCGACAGGATTGGTAGCATGTTGCAAAAGATAGGGGCTGGTTTCCCCGGATAACCGAGAAGGCTGATCGGACAAAATAATTCTCTCCATAAATATTTTAAGAAGGCAGGATACTAAAAATGCGCGCAGGATCAAACAGAAAGAAGCTTTTAATCGGAGAGATCGTTAAATGTAGGAATTATTTCTTTAAAAGCCCGTGCCGGTATTGATGATAAAAATCTCGGACACTTTCATATTCATCCAAAGCACTATCTTCCAACTGTTTTTTATCATCAACAATAAAGGATGCCGCATTGACATTATCTTCTACAGCTACTCCGGCATTTAACCCGAAACCTGCTCCAGCCATAGAACCGGGGCTCATGAAGGCATCTGCTGTTCGGCCTATAATGTTACGAGCCGTTGAGGGACCAAAAAAAGGTAGGACAATATAAGGGCCAGTGGGAATACCATAATATCCCATAGCTTGATCGAAATCTTCATTCACATCTTCGATGCCATATTCTTCTCCGGCAACATCTGCAATGCCACCAATTCCCACGGTAGTATTGATCAAAGTTCGAGCGAGAACACGGCCCGATTTTTTGAATTCAAGTTGCAGGAGGCTGCTAACGAATTTCACCGGTGCCAGAGCATTTGAGAAAATGTTTTTAATTCCGATCCTTAAGTGTTCATGAACGGTATCTCTATATCCTCTCGCGACTGGCTCCAAAACGGCGTCATATATAGTCTCATTCACACCAAACATCCAGCGGTTATAGCCTTCCAACGGATCAGTCAAAATGGGAATATCTTTTTCAGTTCCCGCAAAGGGGTCTTCCAAGTCTTCGTAATCATCAGGGTCCTGCGACGATTTCATGGTCCCCTGAGCCGTTTCCAGGGAATTAGGCCATTCCTCTCCAGCCTTAGGCAGTTTCTTTTCGAGCTTGATGGTTACATCAGAGGTTTGCGCATACACGTTATCATCTATCTGAGATATGAAATCAGGAGCTTTATCTCCGTTCATATTACCGGAACCATTACTAGCCCAGCTAGATGAAGAAATATTTAAAGCAAGAAAAATTGCTGCAATTAAAAAGGTTTTGCCCATGGACTGAACAGTTTTATTAAACATTGTTCCTCTCAAGTAAGAAATCAAGTGAGTTAAAAATGTAAAACCAGCCATGCATCTTTTCCTGAAAGATGCTAAATGAATATATCAAAAATTTTTCCCCGTGCATCCTAATTTTCCACCAAAGCGTCAATGTTTACAATATTGACACAATAACTAACTTTACCAAATATAGCATATTTCATGCTATTTTTTATTAGTCGCCTATTATACTAAAACATTTCAAGGATTGTGGATTGGTTCTGGAAGCGCCTGAGCCAGCCTTTCAAGTGACCCTTTGGGAATGTCAATCTTAGCCTCACGGGCTTTATGAGCTGCCTGCCAGGCTTTGTCATATCTACTCAGATTATATAAAACATCGACCCTTAGCGCATGCGCTGCGCTGTTTAGTGGATGTAATGCCAAACTTTCATCCAGTTTACTTAAGGCCTCTTCATATTTTCCCAGCGCATTTAATGAAGCTCCCCAATAGGCATATGCATTGCTATGTTCCGGGTTGATTTCAAGCACCGTGCGATAGTGGGCAATGGCTTCCTCAAATTTTTTATCCATAGCCAGGGTCAACCCCCAATACAAATGAGCTTTTTCATCTGTGGGGTCATTTTTAGCAGCAATCACAAAATGGTTGATAGCCTCCTGCGTTTTTTTCAGTTTAACCAGCGAAATACCCCACCAGGTGTGAACCTTGGAGTGCTCTGGGAACTCATCAGCCACCTTTTTTGCCATGTCTACAGCTTCCTGATAATTGCCCAATGCATTCATTTCACGAATAACCTTTATGGGGTCAACTTTGATCTTTTGGTCCAGACCTCTGGATTTTTGTAATTGTTTTAGACGGGCATCAGATCTTTTTGCAGCCCTTTCTTCTGCTATCATCGCTTCTTCCATTCTATCTTTAGCAGAAAGGTACACAAAACCAATTACCGTAATAACGATACAAAGATACCAAATGATTTTAATTTTAGTGGGCATCTATTAAAGCTTTCAAATATTCGGGATATTATTCCGGAAGGACATTAAATATTAACTTTTCGATGAGAGTATACCCTTATATTTTAAGGGATCAAAGCTTCTTTAATAGATTTTCTGCTTTTTGAATCAAGCCACCATGCTGAGGCTGATTTTGAACCAGATTTAGAAAAGATTGTAGGTGCCTTTTAGAAGAAGTTGGATTGCTTTTTTGGGTCTGCACCCCTAAATAAAAATGCGCCAGAGGATATTCTGGGTTTAGTTTTATGGATTTTTCAAACTCTTCAACCGCTCGTTGAGCATCCTTCTTAAAAGCATAGGCCAGCCCCATAAACAGGCTAACTTCATGGTCTCCTCTATACCATGCAAGAGTATTTTGAAGGATAGTTAGGGCCTTATCAGGTTGACCTGAAAAAACATATAACCTCGCCAGGGCAAGGCTGCCAAAAACATAAAAAGGATTGGCCTTGATAGTTTTTAAATAAGCATTTTCTGCTTCATCAGTTAATTTCAACTCTTGGTAAATATTTCCCATGTTCATATGAGCCAGTACATGTTGTGGTTCCAACAACAAAACTTCCTTATAAGATGCTAGAGCTTGGGTAATATCTCCTATATTAAACGCCGTTTCTGCTTTTTCCAGAAACGTTTCAATTCTAGCTTTACGTTTTATTTCTCCAATCTGACTTTCAGATCGTTCCAATTGCGAAAGCTTGGCACGCACTCTGGCTTTAGTCTCTGGTGGAGTATTGTCAAATTTCACAAAACCTGGCTGCAATTGAATGTAGGGCGTAAGCTGCCTTACCAACACATCTCTTTCATCTTTATAAACGTATTCTGGTGCGTTGAACTCTAACAATGAATTATTGTCAGTATGTAATGGAGCATTTTTACTGAACTCTGCTAGCTTCTCGCGAGACATGATCATTAGACTCATCATATCTGGCACATTTCTGATTCCGATTCCCTCTAAATCTTTTCCTGTAATTTTGTTTGCTATATACTTTTGCGCTTTTTCAAAAGACAATCCATATTCCATTTCAGAACCCATCAATAAATAATCATCCCCGGCGATGGATTCCCACATAGTCACATAGGGAAACTTTTCGGTAAATGAGCGGATGATAGATTTGAAATTGTCTGGCGACATATTGGTATGAACCCAAATGCAGGCAATACCCCCGGGGTTTAATCTCTTTTTTAACAACTCAAAAAAATCTACAGTAAACAAAGCCCCCACTCCAGATATCCAGGGGTTGGAGGGTTCAGAAATGATCACATCATATGTGTTTTTTGATAAGGCAATATGGTTTCGTCCGTCTTCTAAAAGTACTGTTAACCGCTTGTCATTAAGGGCATCATGGTTGAAGGGATCGAAAAATCGCGACCCTTCTATAACAGCTGGTGATATTTCCACCAGATTAATCTTCTCTACTGGAAACTGTTCGACCGCCCCTAAAGTAATTCCACTTCCCTGACCGATCACTAAAGCCGATTTGGGGTTTGGATGAAAAAGCATGGGCAAATAACCCGATAATAATTGGGTTCGCATATCCAACGCTAAGGACGCATCTGTTTTGCCATTCACACGCAGAAAGATATTTCCTGAAGCAGAAAGTTCGGTTGTAACTGTTGTATGCATACCCTCCTTAAAAAACAGAATCTTATTTTTCTTTAGCTCCGCTTCCTTTAAATCTCCTATTCGATAAGGCATGAAGGAACCGCTGGAAATAACTGACTTGTCCCAGGGAGCAATCGAGTTTGCAAGAAATGCACATAAGATGAAAACTCCCGGCAAAAAATACATTCGCCAGTTAAAACTAAGCTGGGATCCAAAAGCCAAAATGCAGATACCTAAAAGAACATTTAGAAAAACAACACTCAAAATTGTGGTCTGCAATCCCAATACAGGGATCAAAATAAAACCCGCTAAAAAAGAACCTACTATCGTACCGATGGTATTGAACGCATAAGTGCGACCTACATTTTGGCCCACTGTTTCCAGTTTTGTCGCCATGATCTTGATCACAATTGGGAATTGAGCTCCCATGAAAAATGTAGGAATGAAAAGAAGCGCGAAAATGGTTAAGAAGTTAGCACCTTGCATAATCTCAAATTGCTGCCCCCAGTTTTCATAAACCCATCGATTAACAAAAGGGATACGGCCAAAGAGAGGAATAATAGATAATGAGGACAGTCCAATAATTATTTGAATTAAACCAAACCCACCTACTAAGTTATTTAACTTGGAAACAAATCGGGAAGCCGTCACGGTACCTAAAGCCAATCCTAAAATAAATACCGTGAGGATGAGGCTGAAGGCATACACCGAAGACCCCATTAGTAGAGACAAAATTCTTGTCCAGGCAACCTGATAAACCAAAGCAGTCAGCCCCGCGACTGCAAAACTCAAGAGAATTAGCAGTTCGCGTTTTTGCAGGGAATTATCAATATCCAGGGATGCAGGTTCAGAGTATTGCAACCGCTCCTTTAAAGGGGGTTTGAACACAAAGTAAATAACCAACGCGATGCCAATATTCGCAGCTGCAGCAACCGCTATAGTTGCCTGCACTCCCAACAGCCGCATAAAAACAAAAGCCGAAGACCAGGCACCCACTACCGCGCCAAAGGTATTGATGGAATAAAGCGTCCCAACATCTTTCCCTATATAGTTTTTATCACGGGAAACAAACTTACTGAGGATAGGAAGGGTTGCCCCCATAAATGTCGCTGGAATAATTAAGAGTGCACAGCAAACCAAAAATCTCACCAAACTGGTTTGAGTGTATGAATCTCCGAGGTTCAAATAAATCCACTGGAAAAGGGGAAAAGCGAGATCAATCAGAAAAGGAATGAGCAAACAATAAATACCAATCCCCGCTTCTAGAATTGCGTAAGCCGCCAGCGGGTTAAAAGCTCGGTCAATGATTTTTCCACCCACGAAACTTCCTAAAGCCAACCCACCCATAAATGCTGTCAAAACGGTAGCTATGGAGTAATGGGTGTTGCCCATAATCAGGGTAAGTAGACGGGTCCAAACCACTTCGTAGATAAGGCCGGTAGCACCTGATACGAAAAAAAACAGGAAAATCCAAATTCGGGAAGGGAGTTTCAGCGGAGTTTCTCCACTCTGGACAGCAGGATCAACATGGGTCAAATATTAAAGTCGAAAACAGTACTTTAAAAAATTTCAACAGACGACATTTAACAGATAAATGTGTCTTTACTTTTCATCTGGTTTTGAGCGCGCGCAACGAAATCCAACAATACTGTCTTTACGCCCTGGAGATGCTGCAAATCTTTTTGAAGTACGAATATCCACACTCCTCGCATCCCAGGAGCCACCTTTAAAAACGTGGGTTTTACCCTTTTCAGGGCCGGTTGGATTCATTACATTTGCCCTTTGATAGTAAAACTGATCGTAATAATCGCTTACCCACTCGGAAACGTTTCCCGCCATGTCATAAATCCCATAGACACTTCTTCCCATTGGATATTTCCCAACAGGCCCCATATACGCGTAGCCATCGCCGGTACCGGCCAGGTTTGCGCGTTTTGGTAGGACTTTATTTCCCCAGGGAAAGTTAAGGCCATGCGTTCCTCTGGCAGCTTTTTCCCACTCTGCTTCCGTAGGGAGCCTTTTTCCGGCCCAGGTACAATAATTCACCGAATCGTGCCAGGAGACACCAACCACAGCATGACTGGGAACATCCATCACTTTATGATCCCCTGGAAAAAAAGGCACCGAAGGTTTTACATATTTGGCTGCTTTTCTATATTTATTGTACTCTTTGACGCTGACTTCGTATTTGTCTATATAAAATGCATCCAGATAAATTTCCTGCGCCGGTTTCTCATCGAACCCGCCTGAGTCTGAGCCTCGTGTAAAAATTCCCTCAGGAATCAAAACCATTTCTCGTCCATCATCGCCAACCAGAGTTTCATAAATGCTAAAATCGCGATTATCTGAAACCTCCACATCGTTGGTTTTTTTTGACAATTGTTGTACTCTCTCGTCATGGTCGATAGACTTTTTTATCTCCCAAATTATGACAAGCAGAAATATTATAGAAATGGCAAAACAAAAAATTACACCTATCATTAAATTTTTATCACGCATGGGCAATCACAAGAAAATAGTTCAATCACAAATTTTTCAAAGAGATGATTATAATTTAATCCAACATTAAAGCAATGTTATTTTCAACTCAACTTCCATAATCCTATAGCTGTTAATAAGGGCGATTACGAAAGACAAAACATGAAAATGGACCTAATAAAGGTTAAAGACCAAGCCTTATCATTTATGAAACCAGCAAAAAACGAGGTTTTAAAGTGGTATCGAGGGCAATATGAAGTCGATCTGAAATGTGATTCCAGCCCCGTAACAATAGCAGACCGTAATGCTGAAGAGATAATTAGAAAAAAACTCTCCAGACATTTTCCTGAGCATGGGATCATTGGAGAAGAATTTGGCAATCACAATATCAACGCAGACTGGGTTTGGACCATTGATCCAGTAGACGGCACACGCTCTTTTATTCGTGGGCTACCCCTTTTTGCCACTATGATGGCATTACTATATAAAGGCGAACCCGTGCTAGGCATTATCGAACTTCCCGCACTTGGGGAAACAGCCTGGGCGGTAAAGGGCAAAGGAGCCTACCTAAATGGCAAACCACTTAAGGTTTCAAAACAAAAAAAACTTAAGGGTGCTTTCGTTGCAGTGGCCGACTGGTATTGTTTTCGCCAGCAAAAACACACCTCATTGTTTAACAGATTAAATAAAGAAGCGGCAATTGTTAGAACCTATCCAGACGCATTCGGTCACCTTATGGCAATACGCGGTGTAGTGGATGTCATGGTGGACCCGCTCGCAAAGATATGGGATTACGCACCCTGCAAAATCCTAGCGCAAGAAGCAGGTGGTAAGTTTGCAAATTTTTCCGGGAATCGAGCAAGTATTGAGGAAGGAACTGCCATTGTCGGCAATGCTGCCATCGTCAAGGAAGTTCGAAAAGTTTTCGCAGAGAACAAAAGTTAAATAGGTTTTCGTCCTGCAAAACCTGTATTAAGATCATGCCAAAATAAAATTTCCGTTTCCGGCATTCGCCAACAAAGATAGACCTCTCGTCCTTCCCTAATTGAAGGAAAATCTATAAGCCCCTCGCGAATCCCTTTAACTTCGCACCCCACCTCCTCAATCTTGTGCATGAGGTTATTGTATTTTAACACCGCGTTTAGATAGTCCACTCCCTGCTCGCTACCACCATTCCATTTAGCTTTTTCCCTGGCATTTTTTATATCGGGGAAATCATTGTTCAATGAAGTAGAAAGCTTTTGAATTCGAGGGACCAAGTCTAAAAGTTGAGGGACAAATGCATTTGCTTCTTGCAAGGTGAAAAGTTTTTTAGAGGTCATACAGAGAATTAAATATTTGGGGAAAGAGTACGAGTTATTAAAAACCTATTATACGTATTCAAAAATATAATTCCAAGCCTCCTCATACCCTCAAGTTTTATTTAGCAAAATCGGCGTCTCGGAAAAATCTTTTTGAATAACTCCAAGGCACGCGTCCCTCACCTCACCCCAAAGACACTCTAAACCTATATAATTAAAACACTTACAGTCACTCATCAAAAATCTAACTCCATCTGAAAATTATCAATGTTCGAGTTTTGAGTTTTACCCGGTTTTCTATTGACAAACGGGTCATAAGGTTATAGATTCTGACATCCTTAGAGTAATAAATCCTACAATATTATAGGATTTTAGGGATGTGCATGTGGGGCTAAATAATCCAAAAGGTTGGTGGCATCAAAGGCCAATTAAAAATATGTTTTAGTTTGTTAGTAAGTTAAGTAGTCCAGTAAATAAGTTAGTGAAAAGTTGTTATTCCAAACATCAAGTGTGGGGAGGTTAATAATGAAAAAGGCAATTTTGTTCGTAGCAGTAAGTGCATTCGTAGGTTTCTTGGGTTTCGGTAGCATTGCTTCTGCAGATTCAGTTCTACCCGGAGCATATACCCAAAGTGACTCTAGTGTAATGGGTGTAGGACAGACCATGATGCAAATGGGTGCGCATGATCGGACTCTCACAAATGCCACCAACATCAGATCTAGAGCAGCAACGTCTTTAGCAGCAGCGGGTGTAAACTCAGATTACCAATTTGGCTCTTCTCAGTCCGACCAGTCCTGGAAACAATGGAGAACAGCAGAAGACGCAGGTGTGGTAGTGGGTTTAGTACCGGGTGACTGTCGTGGTGATAATTCAGATGGCAAATACAGAGGCCAAATGAACGACAACCGCATAGATCCTTTTGGCAATCCTTACATGAAGGAAAACTTGGTTTCGCAAGCTGATTGCACAATCAACCATCCAACATTGAAGTAAGCCAGACCTGTTTAAAGTAAAGCATTCAACCTCTTAATGAGGTATAAAGCCGATAGAACATTTGTTCTATCGGCTTTTTTTGTGGAAAGAATACCTGACTTGTCCAGATTTAGAAACATTGCAAAGCTAATTTCCCTCTTTATTTTCGTTTTCACCCTGCTAATTCTAAGTCCTTCCCCTGGCATTGCCTTTGACCCAATTTCTTTAAAAAAATATCCTCAGTTGAGCACCCAAGTGCCTAATCCCATGGAGATGGCCAAATTACCTGCAAGAAAAACCTACCAAGTCAACCACGAGAATTTTGTCTTGCAGTTTTTCTTTAATGAACGTGATGTATATGGTTACGTTTTAAAGCGAAATAAAAGCCGCCCTATTCATTTTCGCTGGTGCTTTTTTCGGTCCTGTGAGGAAAGCGCCTATGACTTTCATAAAGTCCTCGCCCAGCCTTTTAACCCACCCTATGCCTCGGGTTTTTTTTCCATAAAATTTCCCGGTTACCTCAAATACAGCTTTCAGGGAATTGAATTTTCATCCCCTAAATAGACCTCGAAAAGATGAGCTTAATGCCTACATTATAACAAGAAAAAATTACCCCTAATTTTTCCAGTGCTGCATCTATGCCAGCAGAAAACAAATAATTACCACAGCTATAGACTTACGTTATTTAAGATTCCGACTTAATAAAAAAACAGCCTTCTGCCTATATCCCGAAAATTAACAAATCGTTAGGATAGGCAAGTTTCACATCCTAAACCATCCTTCCAGAGGGGGAAAGTAATGAAGAAAGTAATTACGTTTGTAGCAGCAAGTGCCATGGCATTGGCTTTATGCTCAACTGCCTCAGCAGACACTCAAGTTCCGGGTGCCTACGATCAAAACAATAATGCTCAGGTTATGGGTGTTGGACAAACCATCATGCAAATGGGCGCGCATAATCGAACCCTCACAAATGCAGCCAACATCAGATCTAGAGCAACATACTCTCGAGCTGAATCAGGCGTGAATGTAGACTACCAATTTGGTTCTTCTCAGTCAGACCAATCCTGGAAGCAATGGAGAACTCCAGAAGATGCAGGCGTGGTTGTAGGACTCGTTGTTGGTGACTGTCGAGGAGACAACTCCGATGGGAAATATCGAAGTCAAATGAACGACAACCGCACAGATCCTTTTGGCAATCCTTATATGCAGGAGAATCTGGTTTCTCAGGCTGATTGCGAAGTCAACCATGCGACCATGAACCAAAACGTAAAATAAGCACCAGTTACTACCTGTAGTTTTAAACAGGTAAAAAGCCGATAGAACAGTTTGTTCTATCGGCTTTTTTTTTACCTTGCCTCATTATCTACAAAAAACTCTTCTCCTGATCTAGAAAAAAAAACCTGCTATAATCTCAATATAAATTCCTAATTGATTTTGAGGTTTACCGTGTCTCGATTTACCGACAATGGCAACGATACAATTTTAGATAGCCAAACCGAGTTAACCTGGTTTAAAAAAGATTCCAGACAAGTTTTGGGCAAGTGGATTCACCTGGAAAAAGCAATGAAATTTGCAGAAGAGCAAAACACGGCAAACTTTGGTGGGTTCAACGATTGGAGAATTCCGAAACTTGAAGATGTGAAAACTATTTTCGACAAAAGTTTCAGTCAGCGAGACTTCGGGAACAACGAAATACACATTCCCGCTGAATTTGAGGCTAAAGGAGCCGACTGCACCTGGACAGACACTGTCAATGGGGAAAGAGCCATGATGTTCAGCCTTGTAAAAGGTCGTTCCAGTTGGATAAACAAATTCGGGGAAGGTCCTTTTGCAGTGCGATTGGTTCGCGGCACGTGCAAAAAGAGTGACAGTTAACTCAGCTTTTAGAATCTACAAACATCCACACCGCTGTTATCACCAACAGCACAGCAAAAATTCTTTTGAAATTCTGCTCGGAAACATACTGCAAAACCTGAGGGCCAATTTGTGCGCCGATGATCCCACCCAATCCTAAAATTAAGCCGGTTTTAATATCTACGTTGCCAAGTCGATAGTGAGCAATGATAGAAGAAATGGCCACCAATAAAATAAAGACAAACGAAGTTCCAACGGCCAGCTTTGCTTCTCGTCCCAGAAAGATAAGCAATGGCACAACCATAAACCCTCCACCTAATCCGCTTACGGAGGACAGTATCCCCACGATTAACCCAATTAATGCTAATGTGATCATGCGTCTCCTCCTTCCTCAACCCATTTTTCTTCGAGAGTATCTACCACTGCCGCTCCCACTGAATCACCCCAAACATTGAGCGTTGTTCGGCAACGATCCAAAAACCAATCAATAGAAAGCAACATCCCAATTCCTTCCAAGGGCAAACCAACAGCCTGAAGGACCATCACCATAGTCACCAGGCCCGCTTCAGGAATTCCCGCTGCCCCAATACCTGCGAGGGTAGCGGTGATCAAAACGATTAATTGTTCTGTAAATCCCATTTCAATGCCCAACATTTGCGCTATAAACATAACCGCCACCGCTTCATAGAGAGCGGTGCCATTCATGTTCACTGTGGCTCCCAAAGGAAGAACAAACAGGGATGCTTTTCTGCTGACCTGATTATTTTCTTCTGCACATTCAATAGTAACCGGCAAAGTTGCAGAACTACTTGCTGTTGAAAATGCCGTGGTCAGTGCAGCCGTTAAATTTTTAAAATAGTGAATAGGGTTTCTCCTAGTCACAAAATACAAAATTGCAGGCAAGACAAAAATGCCATGCACTAAAAGAGCAAGGATAACCGTCCAGGCATATTTCCCTATTTTTGCCAATTCCGCTAAAAACAAATCACCACCACCCGCAGCGCCTAATTTCGAAGCTATTAACGCAAACACTCCAATGGGGGCAAAATACATAAGCAAATGCACAATTTTCATAATGGCAGTATTGACCGTATCAAAAAAAGCGATCGCCTGTTTTCCGGGCTCTCCCAATGTAGTCAGGACAGCACCAAATACCAGAGAAAATACAATGAGCGGAAGAATCTCCATGTTAGCCATAGAATGAATCAGATTGGGCGAAACAAAACTCTGTAAGATATCTGTAATTCCTATGGCTTCTTTTTCGGCGACGTGCTCTGGAATTTTATCAACAGTCATTTCCACTGATGCTCCAGGCTGTATAATGTTTACCATTACCAAGCCAATGCCCACAGCGACACCTGTGGTGGCCATGAAATAAGTCAGTGTGATCAATCCCGTTTTACCTACTTTTCTTATATCCCCTAAACCAGAAATACCCACGATCATAGAAGAAATAATCAAAGGAACAACGAGCATTTTTAGAGAATCCAAAAACATATCCCCTATCCAGCCCACGGAAAGCATGGTTTCACCAAAAATCCACCCGCAGAGAATCCCAGAAAGAATCCCCGCAATCATCAAGTAGAGAAGGAAGTTATTTTTCATCAAAGTTTTCCTTAAAACAAAAATTCTCGGAATTTTGCCAACACGGTTTATAATACAGTTTAACGAATACTTTGCAATCGTTACGGCAAAAGCAGACTACCTTTACCGGAGGGATAAAATGACAGAAACGGTGACGCTCACATATGAAGGAAAAACCTATGAACTCCCCCTTCTCGAAGGTTCTACTGGAGAAAAGGCAATAGACATATCAGCATTGAGAAAAGATACCGGTTTGATTACATTCGATCCAGGATTCATGAGCACCGGGTCCTGCAAAAGCAAGATCACCTATCTCGATGGAGAAAAAGGAGTTTTACTTTATCGCGGTTACCCCATTGAACAAATCGCAGAAAAAAGTTCGTTTATAGAAACATCCTACTTATTGATTTACGGTGAGCTGCCGACTCAAAAACAATTAGAGGATTTCAATTATCATATTGTCCACCATTCTATGGTTCATGAGGCAATTAAGAATTTTTATGACGGGTTTCCTAACAACCCTCACCCCATGGCCGTATGCAGCGCGGTGGTAGGATCTCTTGCTACATTTTATCAAAATGAACTCAGTGTACGAGACGATAGAGAAATTGAAATAGCTATCCACAGATTAATGGCAAAACTGCCTACCATTGCTGCCTACAGTTATAAAAAATCCATCGGCCTCCCGCTTCCCTATCCAGATAACTCCCTGGGTTATTCTGAAAATTTTCTAAAAATGATGTTCTCCCTTCCCTGCGAAGAATATGAACCCGATGCGGATGCAGCCAAAGTGCTGGATGTTTTGTTGATCTTGCACGCCGACCATGAGCAGAACTGTTCAACAAGCGCAGCAAGGATTGTCGGAAGCTCCATGTGCAACCTGTTTGCGTCGGTATCATCAGCCATATATGCGCTTTGGGGTCCTCTTCACGGGGGAGCTAATCAAGCGGTTATCGAAATGCTACAGGAAATCTATGATCATGGAGGAGATGTCAAAAAATATGTCGCTAAGGCCAAAGACTCGAATGATCCCTTTCGCCTGATGGGTTTCGGTCATCGGGTATATAAGAATTTTGATCCGAGGAGCCGAATCATCAAGAAACTGGCACACAAAATCCTGGATAAACCAGGGTACAAAGAACCCCTTCTCGAAATCGCCCTTCAACTTGAAGATATCGCCATTAACGATGAATATTTTATCGAGAAAAAGCTCTATCCTAATGTGGACTTTTATTCCGGTATGATTTACAAGGCTCTAAAAATTCCAGTAAATATGTTTCCGGTAATGTTTGCTATGGGGCGCCTACCAGGGTGGATAGCCCAATGGAAAGAGTTGCAAGAGGATGAACAATTCCGAATTAGCCGCCCCCGGCAAATCTATACCGGTGAGACAAAAAGAGATTACGTAAACTTGGAAGGCAGATAGGAATTTTTAGCAGAGAATAGATGGAAGCAAGAAGGAGTGGTAGTCAGGCCAACTCAATGGTGCAGGTGAAAGGAAATTCTTCCATTGCAGCGGCACGGTGAACCTGTTCAACTTTGAATTCAGCCTGCTCAAGAGGCATCGTTGCTACGCTGGCTGCACCTTGCAGGTGAATTTCATACATTAATTTCTCAGCGGTTGAGTATTCTTTACCAAATAGGGTAATGAGCACACGAATGACGAATTCCATCGTTGTAACATTATCGTCCCACATAATTATTTTATACATGGGAAGATAAGCCCGATTCGTTTGCCCCTCAGACTCTTCAACCACACCCGGTGAAAATGGTAATGTCTCTGTACTCATAATGGCTGATTAAAACCCCTCTAAAAGGGTTTGAATTAAAAATATTAGTAAAATAAAAGCTCTAAATTATAATATAAAAATTACAAGGCTATTTCAATTTTTTTGCAAACTGTGGAGCCTCTATGTTTTTCTCAGGAAAACAAAAACCCCACTTCCCGACCCCAATAATAATCCTGTTTGGGCTATTAATTTCCTATACCCCCAGTTTATTCGCCCAGAACGGCGAAACTGAAATAGGCAAGTATATTGGGTTTAAACCCCATGGCGAGATAACCCGCTTTGTGGGAGAAATACTTTATTACGATATCAGCTTCCTATGGTTTGAAAACGCAGCTACCGCCAAAGTTCAGTTTTTCAAAAAACGGGGGAGATACTATTCAAAACTGGAGGCAAGCACCAAAGGTTTTGTCGGTTTTTTCACATCTTATCGAAAGCATATTTACAAAACCGAGTTTGAGGTTATTGACAACGGCAAAAGCCTTCGTCCCATTTCCTTTCACCGCCAAGTCACCATAGGCAATCAAGCTGAGGTCACCCTCCATCAGTTTAATTACCAGACACGAAAGCATACTTGGTCCAAGCTTTTAAATGATGAACAAATAGATACAGGAACAAATGATATTCCTGCTGACATTAGCTACCACGATATTTTGACCGCGTTTTATAACGTTCGTAATGGTAGCTATGGCCCTTTATCAAAAGGCAATCGTTTTAATATTAAAACGATTCCGGAAAAAGGCCATGATGAAATTTCTGTCCATATCTTATCAAAAGAAGAAGAAAAAGTTTTTCGGCTCGAAGAAGGACGAGAAAAAATGGATGAGTTATTACTTAATATTATTGTGCCTAAAGAAATTTTTAAGAGCAAAACGGGAGAGCTTAAAGTTTGGAGCTCAACGCACTTTATACCAGTAGAAACGACAGTTAAAGACTACATCCTTCTCGGTGACCTACATGCAAAATTCACTCATCGGGAAATTTCGTTGCATTAAAGCAGCTTTAAACATCAAATGCAGGAACAGGAGGGTCTTGCCAGATATTCACTTCTGTCGTCTCATCCAGGGTTACAGCACCCCATTTAACCGCATAGGGTTTTTCTCCATCACATTCATAATCAACGGTTATTTTTTCTATTTCCCATTTACCTTTTTCTGGTCCCGACAAGGTTAAACTATGGGCAAAACTGTTCACATCAAAGCTTCCCTCAAAAATTGCATCAGGCTCATTGGAACCGATTACTTTTTCAAAGGGCATCTTGTGACCGTTGAAACAAAAATTCACCGGTTCATTCGGACCTTGCTTCCCGGTTTCAATATTTACTTTAAATGTTATTACTCTAGGCATTTTGACCTTTCTTGCATCATGAGAAATAAGGGTTCTGACCCGCAGTGTGGTCGGTTTCGTCAAATATAGCTCCTACTTGTGGCACTGCTTTTCGGAATGATGTATGAATCCCCTGTTTCAGGGTAAGATCTGCTGCACTACATCCCTGACAACCTCCACCCATTTGTATCGTCACTGAGTTCCCTTTTACGGCAAGTAGATTGATCTGCCCGCCATGCCCCGCCACGCCTGGGTTTACCTCTTCATCGATTACCTTCTGAATTCCTTCGCGGATCACCTCTTCCGAAGGGATTTCTGATATTATTTTTTCAGCAATGAGGTTAGTGCCCTCTTCTATAGCAGACCGAATTGCCCCACCAATTTCTTTTGCCAATGGAACCCAATCCACCAGCGTCTTATCTTTACGCGTAACGGTAACCGTCGCTTCGCAAACCAGCACGGTTTCAACATCATCCATAGAGAAAAGAGATTCAGCAAGAGAGGATTCGGCAGCACTTTCAAAACTATCAAAATACCAGGAGCATCCCTCCATCAACAACTGGTTCACCGTGAACATACACTGGTCTCCCGTTGGAGAAGGTTGGGCCTTAATCAAAATACCTTCAGAGTCTTTTGGGAAAAGGTTCTCGGTCAAAACCTTGGCATGCAAGACCGTCCTCGGTGCCGGGGGAGCATCAGAAAACCTTTCTTCAGCGGTTGCAGTATCCTTCTCACTGGGTGCCGTCTGCTGCTCAGCAGAATCAGCAGGCTCGACAACCTCAACAGGATCAGAAACATCCTGTTTCATACCCGAAAAAAAACGTTTTATAAAATTCAATGGAATATCTCCTAATTATTTTATCAACAAATATAACGCTATATTCTTCATATAGATGCATGAAACCATCAAAAAGTAGCATCAAATCAAAATATATTTATGGAAAACCACATAAATGCCCTGAATCTGAGAAGTTACAAAGTTCACAGGCAACAGTTTCATAGACAACCCACATCCCAATTTTATGAAATCTGAAAAGCATTTTCCAGTAATTCAATTTGGAATGCTTTGGCATTGCCTGGATCGATTGTCAATCCGACAACATCAAACCTAGCGGGATTTCCCATCAATCTGTGCTTGGCAAGAAAGCTTTGAGCCACCTGAATTATTTTTCCCTGTTTGGCAGGAGTAATAGCATTAAAAGGATGTCCAAACTGATGGCTGGCTCTGGATTTGACTTCGATAAAAATCACCGTTTCCTTCTGCTGGGCGATGATGTCAATTTCACCTAACTTGGAACGGAAATTTTTCTGAATAATCCGGTAGCCTTTGTCTTTTAAAAAGGCCACTGCGGCGTCTTCGCCTTCGCGCCCAAGTTTCAGTCTTTTTTCTGTCATAAAAAGCTATCAATGAGCATCATTCCAGTTTTCCCCCCACCCAATATCCACAACTAAAGGAACTTTAAGAAGCATGACTTCTTCCATTTCTTTTTTAACGAGGGCACGCATTTCTTCTTCCTCCTGAGGGGGGCATTCGAATACCAGTTCATCATGGACTTGAAGAATCATTCGCGATTTTAATTTTCTGTTTTATTTCCCTATCAAGATTAATCATTGCAAGTTTGATCAAGTCAGCCGCGCTCCCCTGCACCGGAGAATTAATTGCTACTCTCTCTGCTGCCTCCCGGGCCTGTCTGTTTTTGCTATTTAGATCAGGCAAATACCTTTTTCGGTTCATCAAAGTCAGGGTATAGCCAGTCTCTCTCGCCACCTCGACAGTCTTCTCCATATATATTTTTACATTTCTATAAAGCTGGAAATATTGATCAATAAACTTCTTTGCATCTTTTGGGAAAATTTTCAATTGCCGAGACAAGCCAAATGCGCTCAACCCATAAACAATTCCAAAATTCACTGCTTTAGCCATCCGTCGCGCTTCCGCATCCAAACGTTCAGCAGTGGTTCCAAAAATTTCTATTGCCGTCCGCGTATGAATATCTTCTCCATTAACAAATGCGTCTATGAGCGCTTCGTCCTCAGACAAATGCGCAAGTATTCTTAGCTCGATTTGCGAATAGTCAGCAGACAAAAGCTTATTCTCTCCCTCCGCAATAAAAGATTTTCGGATTTCGCGCCCCAATTCGGTCCGGATGGGAATATTTTGCAAATTCGGATTGCTACTGCTCAATCGACCTGTAGCAGCTACTGATTGATTGAACGAGGTATGAACACGCCCCGTTTTATTAAAAATTTCTTCCTGCAGCGCATCGACATAAGTGGATTTAAGCTTGCCCAACTGCCTGTACAAAAGAACAACCTCAGGAAGGTCATGCTCGGCAGCGAGCTCTTCAAGCACAGAAACATCTGTAGAGTAACCACTTTTGGTTTTTTTGATAACTGGCAATTCCAATTTCTCAAACAGAATCACCGAAAGCTGTTTGGGTGAATTAATATTGAACTGCTCACCCGCCAACTCATAAATTTCTTTTTCCTTTTCACTAAGTAGTTTGTGAATTTTCTGTGAAAGCTTTTGCAGATGAGGTTTATTTAAGGCCATCCCCTGCAACTCCATGTCACCAAGAACTTGAAGAAGAGGCAATTCTAACTTTTCAAAAATCTTAAGATCGTCCCCTTTAAGAAGCTTTGAAAGCTTTTCATAAAGACGCCAGGTTATATCTGAGTCTTCTGCTGCATAATCGGTAGCCCTTTCCACCTCGACTTCAGCAAAACCTATTTCTTTCGAGGCTGTTCCTACAACCTCTTTATATTTGATAGTGGTATGCCCCAAATGCTCGAGTGCCAAGGCATCCATATTGTGGCCTCGGCTGGAAGGATTCAATAAATAGGAAGCCAGCATGGTGTCGAAAACAATGCCTTGAAGATGAATCCCCTCATTTTTTAATACGATAAAATCGTATTTTATATTCTGGCCTACTTTTTTAATACTTGGATCTTCGAGAAGAGGCTTGAGTTTTTCGAAAACCCAATCCATCGCCAGTTGTTCAGGAACCCCTAAATAGCTATGCGCCAGAGGGATATAACAAGCTTCGCCAGCTAAACATGAAAAAGATATCCCTACCGCTCTTGCCTTGACGGGTTGCAGACTGGTGGTTTCTAAATCCAATGCGAAAACTTTATTATCCTTGAGTTTTTCAATCCATTTATTGAAAGCCGCTTCAGTCAAAATAGTTTCGTAGGATTTTTTGAGAGGCTCAAATTCTTCCACCTTCTCTTCAGCGCCCTCTTCCAACCCTGAAAGCATTGAAGAAAACTCAAACTCCGAAAACAGTTTCCTCAAATCTTCATTTTTAGATGGCCGAACCTTTAAGTCCTCCAACTCACAATCAAGCTTCATTGCGGTATCGATCGTGACCAGCTTGCGACTCAAGAGGGCAAACTCTTTATCCTGCACTAATTTCTCTTTAAGTTTCTTTTTATCTATTTCGTCAATACACTTGTAGAGTTCATCGATCGATCCATATTTCTGGATCAGTTCGGTTGCGGTTTTCGGTCCCACACCTTTTACTCCAGGAATATTGTCACTTGAGTCTCCCATCAACCCCATTACCTCAATCACCTTCTCTGGAGGGACGCCAAACTTTTCTTCAACTTCCTTTTCTCCGAACCATTTATTTTTCATGGTATCGAGCATTTGCACTTTAGGGTTCACCAATTGCATCATATCCTTATCACCACTGACTATCACAACACGGTACCCTGCCTGCGAACCCTGTAAGGCCAGCGTGCCTATGATGTCATCCGCTTCAAAACCCGGAACACGAATGCTGGAAATACTAAAAGCATCCACTAAAGGCTCAAAATATGGGAATTGTTTGACCAGATCCTCTGGTGGAGCATCACGATTTGCCTTATAGTCTGAATAAATATCATGCCGAAAGGTTTTCTCCTTACTGTCAAATACCACGCAAAGATAATCCGGTTTTTCATCCCTTACCACTTTTTGCAGCATATTGATGAAACCGTATAGAGCATTGGTTGGAAACCCTTTGGAGGTGGAAAGAAACTGCCTGATTCCAAAATAGGCACGAAAAATATAAGACGAACCATCAATAATATATAAAGATTTTGTTTTACTCATTAATATCTCGGTTAAAATTTTGAAGTTCCAAGTATAAAGTCGCGGCTTTACCGTGTCTAATCATTTGTGATATGATTGTATTTTTACACAACGATAAACTTATTGAATTAAAAGGGTTAATTAAGAACTCCACCAACTATGCGCGTCCTTAAAGATTCAATTTCAGATAACAAATCTCAAACCATCATCGAAACGGCTCAAAGAGCCTTGAAGATTGAAAGCCAGGCGATCGAAGGTTTGGTCGACCGAGTCGATGAGAATTTTGTAAAAGTCGTTTCCCATATCGACCAATGCCACCATCTCATAATTACCGGCATGGGAAAATCTGGATTGATCGGAAAAAAAATTGCGGCCACATTTTCAAGCCTGGGGTTACCCGCTTTGTTTCTTCATGCAGCAGAAGCCAGCCACGGTGACCTGGGAATCATTGTTGAGAACGACACTGTAATCGCAATTTCAAATAGCGGTGAGACAGAAGAGATTATAAAACTTCTCCCCTCTTTCAAAAGAATTAATTGTACCTTGGTTGCGATAACAGGAAAACCAACATCAACACTGGCAAAATGCAGCGATTATATTTTGGATATCAGCGTTCAGGAAGAAGCATGTTCAAAAGATATGATTCCCACAGCAAGCACAACAGCTACCCTGGCTTTAGGTGACGCTCTGGCAGTTGCACTTATGGAACTAAGAGGCGTTAACGAGGCTGATTTTGCACAGAACCATCCCGGTGGCAGTTTAGGTCGTCGTTTATTGACTTCCGTTGGTGATCTAATGCATTCGGGTGAAGCCGTTCCAAAAGTCTTTGAAGATGAGGACGCACAATCGGTAATTGCAGAGATGTCAAGAAAACGGCTCGGCATGACCTTGGTTACAGATAGAAATGGGAATTTAAAAGGAGTGGTTACAGATGGGGATCTCAGAAGGTTGATGGAAAAAGACAAAAACATCTCTGAGATGAAAGCATCCAACATGATGGGAAACAACCCCAAGACACTTACCAAAGAAACCCTGGCAGCCAAAGCAGTCCAAATTATGGAAGAACATTCCATAACATCATTGATCGTCTCTGATGACGGCAAAGTTGAAGGGGTCATTCACCTGCACGACATACTCAAGGCAGGCATTGTTTAATTCATATTCAATCCTATAAAAAAAATTATGACAGGCCAAGAACTTCGAAATAAATTTATACAATATTTTAAAGACAGGGACCACTCCGTCGTCTCCAGTTATCCATTGGTTCCAAAAAATGATCCTACTTTATTGTTCACCAATGCTGGCATGGTTCAATTCAAAGATGTTTTTCTTGGAGATGAAAATCGTGATTACAAACGAGCTGTAAGCGTTCAAAAATGCGTTCGTGCGGGAGGCAAACACAATGACCTGGAAATGGTGGGTCGTACGGCACGTCACCACACCTTTTTTGAAATGTTGGGGAATTTTTCGTTCGGCGATTACTTCAAGAAAGAAGCCATTCAATATGGATGGGAGTTTTTAACAGAAGTGATAGGGCTGCCCCGTGACCGCCTCTATATCTCCGTCTTTCAGGATGATGATGACGCCTTCAATATTTGGGCGAACGATATGAAAATGCCGCGAGAGCGGATTTCCAGAATGGGCGAGAAGGACAATTTCTGGGCAATGGGTCCTACCGGGCCTTGCGGTCCCTGTTCTGAAATTTTCATTGATCAAGGAAAAACCATTGGCTGCGGAAAACCCACCTGTGCTGTTGGCTGTGACTGTGACCGCTACCTCGAAATATGGAACCTTGTGTTCATGCAATATGATCGCGACGCATCGGGTAAGCTAACACCTCTCCCCAAACCCAGTATCGACACGGGAATGGGATTGGAACGCCTTGCCGCAGTGGTTCAAGGGCGTACGACCAATTACGATACAGACTTGATGATGTCCATTATCAATGAATCGGCAAAAATCACCGGTCGCGAATATGGTAAAGATGACGAAACAAATGTATCGTTAAGAGTTCTAACCGACCATGCACGCGCCACCACCTTCCTCATCAGCGATGGAGTCATACCCTCAAACGAAGGCCGAGGTTATGTGCTTCGTAAAATCATGCGCCGAGCTTTACGGCATGGGAAATTGCTCGGACAAAAAAATCCTTTCTTCCACAAAATCACCAGTAAAGTCATAGAAGACTTTAAAGGCCCCTATCCCGACCTTACAGGCAATACCGACTTCATTCAAAGGGTCGTGCTCAATGAAGAAGAAAGTTTTGGCAACACACTGCATTTTGGTACGCAGCGCCTGGAAGAAATATTGCAGAAAGTCCGCAAAGAAAAACTTTCTTCCATTCCCGGAGAAGAAATTTTCAAACTTTACGACACCTATGGGTTTCCAACAGATTTAGTTGAAGAGACAGCCAAGGATGCTGGGTTGATAATGGACATGGCAGGGTATGACAAAGCCATGCAAGAGCAAAAAACCAAAGCCACGGCTTCCTGGAAAGGTTCAGGAGAAAAAGAAGTACCCCAATTTTACAAAGAGTTTTCACAAAATTCTCCTCCAACAGAATTCGATGGTTACAGTTCAACGGAGGGAGAAGCAAAAGTATTGGCCATTCTTAAGGACGGTCAAAAAATTGATTCAGCGAAAAAGGGCGAAAACGTTGAGCTTCTAGTAGACCGAACTCCTTTCTACGGAGAGTCTGGAGGTCAAGTCGGCGATTCAGGGACTGCATTCAATGCGAACGTTCAAATTGAATTTGCCGATACGACAAAACCTTTACCCGGACTCATTGCGCATAAAGCAGAAATTATTAATGGATCTATTTCTACGGGAGATTCTTTAACGATGCGGGTTGACAATTCAATCCGAAAGAGCACAGCACTAAACCATTCAGCAACACATCTCCTGCATGCCGCTCTCAAAGAAGTTTTAGGAGAACATATCAAACAAGCAGGCTCGCTGGTTGCCTCAGATCGATTGCGGTTTGACTACACCCATTTTTCGCCTCTTACTGAAAAAGAACGAAGACGAATTGAATCACTGGTAAACGAAAAAATCCGAGACAACATTCAGGTTTCTACAAAGGAAATGGAAATTGAAGATGCCCTGAAAGAGGGAGCCATGGCTCTTTTTGGAGAAAAATATGGGGATAAGGTACGAGTGGTAACCGTTCCCGGCTTTAGCAAAGAACTATGCGGTGGCACTCATGTTTCCGCAACCGGTGATATTGGCTTGTTTCGAATCGTATCCGAAGGGGGTATCGCATCGGGCGTGAGAAGAATCGAAGCCGTTACCGGAAGCACTGCCTACGACAAAGTTCACTCAGAATATGAAACACTCGCTGCGATACGCTCTGCGCTAAAAGCTCCGACAGATGAAGAGCTTTCAAAAATAAAAAAACTGTTGGAAAAAAATCGCGACCTGGAAAGAGAGGTTGCAACCCTAAAAGAAAAGATGATCAGTGGTGACAAATCATCTGACAATGACGATATTCAAAAATTGGGTAATGTTTCCATTTTAATAAAAAATCTCGATGAAACCGATTCCAAAACTTTGCGAACTTATATTGATAATGCCAAAAACAAACTTAAATCAGGCATCGTTGTTGCCGGCTCGGTTTCAGATGGAAAAGTGGCCATGGCCGCCGGAGTGACCAAAGACTTAACCGATAGATTTCATGCAGGAAATATCATTAAAGAAATTGCTGTCATTGTTGGAGGCAGCGGCGGTGGACGACCCGATATGGCGCAAGCTGGCGGAACCCACACCGACAAACTCGATGAAGCCTTAAAAAGAGCCGAAGAAATCATCAAAGCCTCAGCCTAAACAGCCCTACCCCTAACCTCCCGGAATTTTTCACACAAATTCTGTTCAATCCACACTGGTCAATCAATAAGGAATCGGGTATTATTTTAGCTCACCTGATTAACTTTGCCCGGCGAATGGATGCCGGAAAGGATATATTTTATGACCGAAATTCTGGGAGCAACCGGGAGCAGTTCTCCAATCAACCCCATCCGAAAAAAAGAACTTGATAGTAAATGGAAAAACATCGTTGCGAAAGCAGTCACCGATGAAGATTTCAAGAAAAAGTTAGTCAAAGACCCTATGCCAGTTATTGAACAAGAGGGTCTGAAACCTCTGGATCAATTAAAAATTCAGTTCGACGAGGTCACCAAAATTCATAAAGTAGGAATTGTTGGCGAGGCCGATGATGAAATAACAACCGAAGCCAAATGGTGGACCATCCGTTTGAAAATGATCAAAGAGTTTGGTGTTGAACTTAACAGACAAGTAGGAACCGTTGCCGGGTTTGAAGAAGGCACCCGAGTAAGAGAAATAATCTAAACTTAAGCGCCCGTAGCTCAGCTGGATAGAGTGGCGGTTTCCGGAACCGTAGGTCGGAGGTTCGAATCCTCTCGGGCGTACCACTACTCGGCTTAGGGCTACTCGCCGTAGGGGCGAGTTTACAAAGTTGCCCTTCAGATGGGCTTCGCATGGCATACATACCCCCTCCGTCCGTCATTTCGCCACTCGGCGTGGGGCCAGCGAAGCAACCCAGATAAAAAATTTGTTATTATAAAATTGCCAATTCTGCAAGGTCTCAAAGCGATATTCGGAGGCCGTTCGCTTTGGCCTTGCTTCGTCATAAGGCCAATGACATGGTATCCATTGTCTGGATCGCCACGCTCCTTTCAGTCGCTCGCGATGACGTGCGGAGGAATTGAAATGTTAAAACAAACATACCCTGGAACCAAAAGTGCGATGAAAGAACTCAACCTATGACAGGCCCGGAAAAGAAAATTCTGAAAGGTCAAGCAGCTATTGATTTGTGGCTCAAAGGCAAAGACGCCTGGAATAAATGGGTGGAGGAAAACCCCGTTGCCGATGTGAGTTTTCAAGGTGTAGATTTTAGCCAGCATAGAGTTGACGACATTATTTCCTTCTCTGGTTTCAAATTCCCAACAGGCATTGTCGATTTCTATGGCGCAACCTTCGGCAAGGGGCATGTCGACTTCTTTGGTGCAAGTTTCGGCGAGGGTGAGGTCTGGTTTCATAAGGTAAACTTCGGAAATGGCGATGTAAATTTCTTTAATACAGTCTTCGGCGAGGGCCCGGTCAGTTTCTCTGAAGCAAGTTTCGGCAAGGGCGAAGTCTGGTTCAGTAATGCCATATTTTCGGGAAATGTTTTTTTCCCCAACTTACAACATTGCGATAAAGTGAAGTTATTTTCTTTTAGAAATGTTTCCTTTGAAAAATCGTTTTCGATCTCAGGTGATTTTGGCTGTGTGGTAGATATGGTGGGAACCAAGACCAGCCATCATGTTGAATTGAGTGGCTTGAAATGTCGGCTACAAAGAAGCGGGTTCTTTAAAAAAGAAATTAACGAAGATGATGCCGCCCGCTTGCGTCGGCTTAAAGAGCTGGCCGAGCAAAACAAGCATCATGAAGCGGCATTGAGGTTCCATGCTGATGAAATGCGCGCAAAACGCTGGCGTGAGACGGGCTTTTGGGCATCTTGCCTCGACATGCTTTTCAGTGCTGTCAGCAATTATGGCCAGTCGATCTGGCGACCGGTTGCCGGGCTGGCCGTTCTTGCTTTTGTTTCGTATTTCTCGATTGATATTTCAGCAAAATTCGGAGAAATTGTTGTGGACTTGGGAATAGACAAAAGCTGGCTAAAAGCGGCGATACAAAACAGTCTGCCTTTTTTACCAGCTGCACGGTCGACGAGCAGTCTTATCTCTACCTTACATCAATTTTTTGCTTTTATTTTTATATTCCTTATTGGTTTGGGACTGCGCAACCGTTTCAGAGTTTAGAACCGATTTTGGTAATAGGCTTTTCTAAATCTGCAATGTCCTTTATTGAAAAAAATATTTTATGTTTTAATTGAAAACTCTTTATACTCCCCCTCATCCTAGCCTTCTCCCTCCAGGGGAGAAGGGACTTTTTAGCTCCCTCTCTCCCTTTAGGGAAAGGGCAAGGTAAGGGAGCTCAAGAATAGTTTCTACTTATACATGGTAATAACCGTGTAATAAAATCCTTGAATATGAAAAATATTTATTTTATAGCTTTCTTTTTTTTATTATTGTTACCGGCCAACAGTCCGTCCGCCGCTGCTCCATCTACAACTGACTTTCACAACAACCTTGCGGAAAACAGGCGCGAGGAAATATCAATCGTTGACGAGCATACGGTGAAGGTTGGGCTGGGTCCCGATCAGCGCTCGGTCAGTTGCACCATTTTGGATGCTGTTGGAAGCATCCCCTCCATAAACGGTAAAACAGAACCCAGGGTGGTTTTTGTTAACAAGGAAAAAGTTAACTATATATCTCCGGGGCTATACACCTGGGACCGCGCAGGAAAATATCGGGTTCGTTTGACCACCAAATACATTCGTGAGTTTGGTGAGATAATTATAAGGGTTCCCTCAAAGCTCGAACTCGAAACCACAAAGGAAATAAATGGTACATCTACCCTACCCACCTCTATTTATTATGAAGCGCTGCCCGAAATTAAAAAACAAGAGATCACCATTATTGATAGTTTTATGGTGGAAGTGGGATTGGGTCCCGATCTAAAATCTATCCGATCAGATATTCAAGATGCGATAAAAAGCATTCCATCGGTTACTGATGACACCTGGCCTGAACACGTAATTGTAAATGGTGAACTCGTATTCTTCATTGGGAACGGGCTTTATAGTTGGGATTCAGAGGGTATGAACCCGGTAAAGATCACCACTCCTTTTGTTAAAAAATTTGGCAATGTTAAAGTATCTATTTCTGGAAAGCCTTCGCCAGAACCGGATGAGCCTGCCATTGAAAAACCACAGCCCAAAACCCCTGAACCTGAAACGGCCTCTGGCAAGGCAACAACACCAAAAGAAAAGGTAGTATCCGTTCCCGCTCCTCCTAAAATTACTAAACAAGATAAACCAATTACTAAAACAAATGGGCCTGGATTAAAAGGCTTCCGGCTGGCAACTTTTGGAATGGATATTTCGCAAGTCAAAAAAGTTATTCAAGTGGACTTTGAAATTGAAGAATCTCAAATAAAAGCATCAGAAAATCTTCTTACCATTTTCACCAATAAACTATCTGGAGATGATGCAAAGGTTCAGTACCTTTTTTCACCAGCAAATAAAAAATTAGCCCGAATAAATATTTTATGGGACCCTTCTGGCAACACGGAAAGCTTCGCATTAAGGCTCGTTCAGCAATTTCTGAGTTTAAGATTCCTGGATGACCAGACCTCTACAGAAAGCAAACCCTACCTATATTATGGGAAAGACCCCCACGGAAATGAAATTCAACTTAAGTGGATAGAAAATCCTGGAGCGTCTCATTCCAAACGCCCATTAATGTTGTCCTATCTTGGTCTTACTCCATAACAATCAATATTAGCTTGCCAAATCCCGAAACAACGCTAACATCCGGTGTAAATATATAACGTTCTGGGGAGAGCAAGTTATGGAAAATCGCACACACCTGCCTGAATTTTCACTTCCAAAAAACAACTTTGTTTAACAAGAAATAAACTCAAAAAACAAAGCTTGGGAAGAACATGCCCCCCCCCGTTCGAGGGATATCTTATCCACAGAATTTATATTAGTCGTCCCTGAAAAACCCTATTTCCAGAGAAAAATGGTAAAGAAGGTCCGTGTTTTTATTCAGCAATCGGTCG
>Ga0233439_10000483_pt1 | contig 59396 bp, 64 predicted proteins | sample SI_123_September_6_FD_182713 | JGI IMG/M metagenome (GOLD analysis project Ga0233439, IMG submission 182713) | Seawater microbial communities from Saanich Inlet, British Columbia, Canada - SI_123_September2016_100_MG | ecosystem: Environmental > Aquatic > Marine > Inlet | place: Canada: British... | reverse complement strand
TTAGCTCAGACATCTACTCCTCTTCAGAACGGTTACGTAGAAAGCTATCACCAGAATTAGCGTCTGACTCAGCTTCTACTAATAAGTAGCTTACCTCCATAGAGATCTGCTCAAACCTATTTCTTTCCCGTTGGTCAGTTGATTCATTAATCCCCGCCTGTGCCATTAGTTTAATAGCTCTCAATTTACCTAAACAATCTGCCATACAATGAATCATCTATCTCCTCCATAAATTATCTATAACGATTATCAGGCCTAACCCCAATCCCAAAAGTAATCCTAACATTATTAGTTCTACCATTTTTCATTAAGCCATTTACTTACAATATAAAACATAGCACCCATAGCGCCCATACCCAGCACACCTAACATAATATCCATCATAGCTCTTCATACTCCGTTTCAATTTCAGGTTTCTTCCGAGCAATAATATCAGAATGTGCCACAGTTTGTGCCGTAACAGCTCCACTCTCGATAAGCTTCATTTGTTGTTGTGCTAAAGCTCGTGTAGTTGCACGCAGCTCATCAATAGAATCATTAGAGTAATTAACATCAATCTCAATCTTAGCTGACTCAGGGGCTTTAAGTTGCATAATCAAGCACTCAGCCGCCTTCTGTCTAACAGTTTCTGATTTGGCATCCCGCATAAGCTCAGCTTGTATATTGATAGCTTCCTGATGAATATCCATATTTAAAATATGAATAGGAACTAACGATTGCTCCATAATCTTATTAACTAAATCACCACGATTGTACGCCGTAGAATACGAGGCAATGTTCTTCCCAGTAATCCCATTATCCACTAAACGTTTATATCTCTCAGGGAACGTCTTGCTGTAAGCAAGAGTGTTCCCGTCTCCGAGTAGCTTGTAACTAACAAACTTCACAGCATTTACATAGTCCAGAGTTTTAAACTTACCTGCCTTTAACACAGTAGTAAAGCTCATCACATTATTACGGTAGTGTTCTCTGAAGTCCCCATCCTCGACATCATTAACAACATTAACCATCTCTTGTGTCACATATTTACGCATACGTGGAGGCAAGCCCCCTTGTAACTGTGATATAGAAAGCTTACTATCTATATCAACCTGTGCAATAGCGCTGCTCTTACTAGTTAGTGGCATATATATCTCCCGCAGGGTTATAAGCAAGAAAATGACTCTCTGCCTCTATAATAATTTCTCTCATACGTTCCTCATGTAAATCTTCAAACCACTCAAGCTTAGCACCGATAGGTTGAATCTCTTTAACTAAAACCTCTAATATCTTCTTCTCTACCTTGACAGCATCCTCAAACGGATCACTGACAGCTACGAACTCAGCAGTATTATAAGGTTTGTGTTGATTATATTCTTTATACCTACGCTTCAAGTCTCGTGTCATCCCCACCTTGATGTACCCAGGATAGCTGGAGTCTTTTAATATATAGATATACCCATGATTAATTGCCACCTTCTGCACACTAGGGTAACTACGAAAGTCAGACAGAGACATCTCAGACAAAGAACTAGTTATCTTCTGCATCGTCCACCTCCACCTTATCTAACTTAGAATACACAGCACGCAATTTAGGTTTTTCATCTAAAGACCCAGCAAAGAAGTATTCAGGATTAATCATAAACAAACTTCTCCGATATTTACGAATTACATTTAACTGCCGTAAGCGAGATATATATTGTGACATGTGCGAAGGACCAATTCCAGTTGTCTCCACAATATCTACCTGTCTGTCATAACAAATATTCCCATAGTGCACATTCTCAACTAAGTGTTTCAGTATGCGTATCTCATTAGGATTAAGTTGTACCAATACATCGAATACTCCGTGTTCTACTTGCATCATTAAATAGTGTGGTTTGCTCATGAGAGAATTATATACCGTATTACCTAATAAAGGAACTAATAATATTAAATAATGTAAGATATGGGGCAACTGCTTAAAAAGTAGGCAGGAAAGTTACCTCCAGACGGTAACACATCTTACCTCCAGCCGGTAACTTAGGGTATCTGAAACCCGCACAGTGACAACAACGCCCTATCTTATATCTATAAGGGGGTTTGGGGGAACGTTAGGACCCCCACCTCTTTTGAACTAAAAAGATATCATATATAGTATATAAAAGAAGGAGGGTTGCTTTCCACCCCTACGGGGTTACAAGCCCCCCTCCCCCTAACAGGGGGGAGGATTACTCTAACTAAACTTCATTTGAAAATAAAACCCGAAAAGGGTACATAAGCTACACAAGCTACACTGTATTAGCAAACCATAATGTAGCAGTAGAGAAAATTCATATAATAGTTCCAGCTTAGTAACTTACTGTGGGGCAATAGATTTTCAAAGGTACCCCCCCCTGTATTCTAAATTAACTATCTTTTTTCGTCCTACGGACGTATTGCAAGCAATTATGCTTGTACTTCTTACTTAATAGGATAAATATCATGGCTACATATAACAACTACGACATCATCATTACTGACTCAGCTACTGGTAACCCAGAGGTTATCAAGAGTGTTCACTTCTCTACGGAGCGTGCTGACTTTCCATTCGATATCTTCATCGAAATGTTACAAGGCGCAAGCAAGGTAGAGGTTCAACAGTGGAAACCTAAGGCAACTGCTACAGGTCTCAACGCTCAGCTACTGGGTGGTAAGAAAGCTTCGAAAGAAGAGACTGCGTTCTAACAGTCTAAGCTCCCTAACGGGAGCTACCCTTTTTTTACACACAACACTTAACACACAACACAGTACGATAGCACACACCTAGCACACTATCTGATAGCACGTCTAACTACATACAACCGTCCTACGGACGGATTGGCTTATTATATTAATAGGCTATATCCCTTTACTATCTGGAGCAATAACATGAAAATATGGAAACATTTAAGTAATTCAATCGTAAACCTACTAGGTCTTATAGATGACATCGTAGGACAACCTGGTCTAAGGACTGCAGTACCCACAACATTCGCTATCGTCAACGAGTCTCTAAAACAGTCACTTGTAATGAACCGAGTAGAGTCCAAACAAGAACTAATAGACTTCTTAAAAGAGCATAACGCATCAGTCGATTCAAATGGTGTAATCACGTACCACGATACCCAACCTAAGAAATCTAAAACAAATTAAAAAGAAGTAAACCTCATTTAGCACTTAGGCGTGCCTAAATCATCATGGATAAGATGTAAACAATATCTAATTCTATATACCTAGTAGTAGCCTCTAAAGCTGTGTAGTTATATAGTTTTTTTACCGAAGATAGTACCTAGAAAGTATTGCTTTAACCCCATAAGATATAGTAATACTATCCGCTGTATCTTATTTAATCTTGGATAGTAAAAATAATAAACGGAGTTCAATATGGCTACAAAGCTAATCAACACACAATCACCTCGCAAGAGCAACACTAACAACACAGACCAAGAATACTATAACCTCTACTATTCTGCTGATGACAACTGTGTATTCACGCCATCAAGTAAAGCTATGGCTGGTGCATTAAATGCAGACACTGTATTCAAAATTGTTACTAACCGGCTTACTAACGATGTACTGTTTACAACTACTAAGGCGTATAAGAAAGGCAACAAGACCTTTACTAACTTTAACGTTAAAGTAATGCCTACAGCTGGTGAACACAAAGACAAATATGTCTCTGCTGGTTTCATTAACTACTATACTAACTCTCTTACTGAAGCTTCTTCTGAAGTTGAACGTACTGAAGCTATCAAGCATCTTAGAGAAGAACTATCTACGCTTACACCTGAACAAGTAAGCAAGCACATCACTACTGATGACGCTACACAAATAGTATCTGTACTGTAAATCTATATAAACTCTAATGGCATTAGCTGTTAGAGTTTTATTTTTCTATTGCTCACAAGAGGATAGTACTAAAAGGAGATATCTATGATTGACTACGCAATCCACTTAGACTTATGGTGGTACTACTACACCTGGCAATCAATAATCATCACTTAGTTTGTACCTATAGCTAAACACAGTTAGTCCCTTTATCGAAGCAACTGATACTAGACAATCAGTCATATATTGATGGGACACCAACACACAACGAGTTAGCATTAGCTAACACCACTAATGCACTTTCATATCAATACTAGTTGAGATATGATTGTGTGTTTTTTTATTAAATATGAGGATAGTAAAATGGAAATGAATCAATTACAAACAGAAAAGTTTTATAGTAAGACTAACACTAACAGCATCATCATGGATGACCTAAACAGCGCGTTACCATTACAAATGTATATGGATATTAATACTGCTATAACTAAATACCGTACGGGGGAGTACTATAACTCTAAGAGGGTACGTATTACTAAACTTGCTACTACTGAAAAGATAATAAGAGCTATATTCTGTAATATTCTACTAACTGATAGACAACGTCCTATACAAGACCCTGCAACTGCTATTGGGTTTGCTGTAGGTATGGATAATCCTGTTGACGCGGTTAAAACGGGAGCTGAATTGCTTGCTGTTACTGCAGATACTAACCTATTTGATATACTAATGTATTCAGATGGTACAGAGATTAAACCTAAGCTAATTATTGAAGATAGTACTCGTAATAAGCTAAATACTTTACAATTCCTACCACCTTGTAAGGAACAACCACAAGACTGGATAAATAACACCACTGGAGGGTGGCTATTTGAACATAAGAGCGTACTTCTAGGCAACGGTAACCATCATGAAGGATACCAAGCTTTAGACGCTTTAAACGCCTTGCAATCAGTTCCTTGGACTATTGACGCTGATGTACTAATCAACGAAAAGGACACAAATACAAATATGAATCAAGAGCAATTTCTTACTATTGCTAGTGAGTATATTGGTTCTGATTTCTACTTTGTATGGAGATATGATAAGCGTGGTAGAAGCTATTCATCTGGTTATGACCTAAATATTCAATCTAATGAGTATGGCAAAGCTTTACTTTCATTAAGCAACCAAGTTCATGTAACTAACGTTGATAATCTTAAGATAGCTATAGCTAATCATGCAGGTCATGACAAAATGACATGGAGTGATAGAATTGATTGGTTTGATAAACAGAATGACCAATTTGAGACTGCAGACTGGGACGAACCTATCCTAGGTAGGAAAGCTATTAATGCTTATCAAGATACTATTAATGGAGAGTCTACTGGGTATGTAATGTCTTTAGATGCTACAGCCAGTGGATTACAAATTATGTCTGCACTTACTGGGTGTATCAAGACTGCTAGAGCATGTAATATGATTAATACAGGTAAGCGTGAAGACTTGTATACTATGATATCTGATGAGATGAATACTAAATTATCATTAGTTGACTATGTTGATAGAAAGCTGGTTAAGCAACCTATCATGACGCATTACTATAACTCTAAGGTTGTACCTGCAGAAGCTTTTAATGAAGCACAGTTAGATGTGTTTTATAAAGTCTTAGATAATGCATTTGAGGGAGCTGAAGCACTGATGGAGACTGTCAATTCATTCTGGAATTATGATACTGATGTGCATACCTGGACACTGCCTGATGGACATGTAGCTAGAGTACCTGTAGTAGAGATGGCAGATACTAGAATCGAAGTAGATGAACTAGAGCATAGAACGTTTACATACAGATATGCTAAGCAACAACCATCTACAAACTTTAAGAGTCTTGTAGCTAACATCATTCACTCTGTTGATGGGTATATAGCTAGAGAGATGGTACGTAGAAGTACCTTTGATTTAGTTCATATCCATGATTGTTTTGTATTCTCACCAGAATACATGCAAGATGTTTCACAGCTGTATAGACTAATTATGGTTGAAATAGCTGATAGTAATCTATTAAGCGACATTCTCAGTGAGATTAGAGGTGAGTACATAGAAGTAAATAAGCTAACTAATACGCTGTCTGCAGAGATAGCTAAAAGTGAATACATGTTAAGTTAATATAATCCCTACGCCTTATGGCGTGGGGGTTTATTTTTTTATTATGTCTTATGTGGACTCCGTCCACTGCTTTGAAAAATAACTATAAGAGATGATAAAATGAAACACTTTTTAAACTTATATCGAGATGATTTTGTAGAGGGAATATGGCGACAAATCTGCGAACAATTAGATATACCAATAACAGCTGAACAAGCTGAAATTGTCTTCCAATCTGTAGACTTTAAGTAACCACTCAAAGTATCAAAGCGCAAGACTAACTATACCAACTAACCTACAAAAGGCGAGATGAACTCTAAACATTACCTGAACTTCCAAATAGGAACGTGTTCCCACAAGGGATGCGTGAATATGGTCAACAAAACTTGTTGGCTAGATGGGCTGGAATTTAAGAAGTATGCACAACATGCAGAGCATCTACACACACCTAAGCTGTGTATCGCAAGACGCCAAGTAGACTTATACAAGACAGAAGGACTGTTATATAATGACTAATTCATCACCGTGGTTTACAACCCTCACAAACCCATCACACCTATCTTTTACTACTGAACAGCAAACTATTATTGATAGTACTGAAGAATGCGTATTAGTTAATGCAGTAGCAGGTAGTGGTAAAACCTCTGTACTTATGGAGATAGCTAAGAAGTACAACAACGGATTATATTTAGCATTCAACAAAGCTATTGTTAAAGACGTAATTCCTAAATTACCACTAGGATGGAGTTGCAAAACATTTAATGCCTTTGGGCTACATATGGTTTACCAAAACATACCTAAAATTAAGGTAGATTTTACTAAATACTCTACCTTATTCGGTAAGGGGGAGGCTACACATCTGGCACAGAAACATATGATACTTGCAGGAGACGCTACTACTGCTTCATGGGAAGAGACATGTAGACGTTTTACTATCTCAACTGCACATATTGAAGATGCTAAACACATATTAAAGCAAGGCATGGCCCTACAAAACTTAGTTAGTGGTGATGAAATGCTAGAATACCCTATTCAAAATGGATGGCGAAGTGAGCACTATGACATTGTCTTAGTTGACGAATGCCAAGACCTAAACCCACAACAGATTAAATTTTTAAGCTGTATTCCTACGAATAGAATTATATTTGTAGGAGATTTAAACCAAGCTATCTATGGTTTTAGAGGGAGTGATCCATTCGCTGTAGAAATGGTTAAAAAACAATACTCTCCTACGGAATATCCTATGCCTGAGAGCTTCAGGTGTCCTATAGAGATACTTAATGAAGTAAAGGATATTGTGCCTCAGATTACAAGTAATAAGTCAGGAGGAAGCGTACACACGATACCTAAATCTGCAGTAATATATCCAGATAGCTGCTTTGTAACAAGCAGAACAAACGCCAGTCTTATTAGATTAGCACATAAACTAATTAGTAAGAATGAACACTTTGCAATTAGTGCTCTCTTCGTGAATGCATTAACAGCACGAATAAATCCAGTGTTAGCTGCGAGTAGTACTATTGAAGAAGTAAGGGACTTACTTGAACAAAAGTATAACGATGAGTTAAATAGATACATGCAAATGGGGTGGAATACGGCAAATCTAGTTGATAGATACAAAGGTCTTATTACAATTGCAAAGAATTGTACAAGTATCAAAGGAATTAAAGCATTTATCTCTAATATGCGTCTTCATACAGTCAGTGGGAGTGAGCGCAAGCTTATAACTATTCATGCTGCTAAAGGACTTGAAGCAGAACATGTATTCTTCTTAGACCCTGATACCTGTGCATATTTTAAAACTAAAACAAATATTGAATGGGAAAAGCAACAAGAAGATAATTTATATTATGTTGCGTGTACCAGAGCACTGAAAACACTAACCTTCGTTAGGTGATGGAGTTAATACCTATTAGCTTTGATAAAATTAAAGCGGGTATGTCAATTCTAGTAAATTTAAAGAATATACCGAATGACTTATCCAGACACACCGTAAGTCATACCTCTGCTGGGCATCCTGGCAGATTGACTATCTATTGTGAAAAGGGTTTTTATTTTTATGAAAGCGATTTCACAGAAATCTTTTTAGACAACGCTGTCAATAATACATTTATACTACTAGAAGGTAATGTAGATATTACCGACTATAACACCTAAAATTTAAGGAATATTATGAGTGACACTGACGTTATTATCATTTCAGCTATTGTAGGCTTCGTAGGATATATTCAAGGAGTTCTCTACACTCGGAAAAGGAATAGAGAAATAAGTCTACATATTCGCTCAGATATTATACAGTCTGCATACGACCAAGGTTTTATTGATGGGTGTGAACAAGAATCTAAACAACAAGAGGAGTCCTAATGACCATCACCTTTATACAAGTAGCGCTATTCATTTTTTTAGCTCTAATGTTAAGACAAATAATTAGCTTTGCTAAACTAAATAAACAGGAGAATGTAAATGCATCTATTAAAGAGCGTTAATCAATATGTTGATATTTCAGGTAATATCTATGCTATGAGCCCTAACGGAAACATTGATGATGTGACTAATAATAAATTAGGCAACATAACTAATGCACCGCTAACGTGGTGGAATCACCTATCAGCTTACGATACTCGTATTGCTGACATAATCTTTGGAGGATTAAACCATGAGCAACAAAACTAATCAATTCATGACCTACTGTAGTAACGAGGACAAAGCAGGCTTTGCCAATATCACAGATACTCTCGATACCTTACTAGACGATTTAGACGGCTGGAAAGAGCAGGTTGATACGTATAGTAGACGTGATGACAAGTTTGTGGACAAACCCCTAAAAAGAAACCGTGGAGATTACCAGTATGGAAGGGGTTAAAAATTACTTTAACACAGAGCATTGTGAATTAAGTTGTAAATATAATAGTGATAACAAGTGTCACATGTACAAACTACCTTTATCAGTATTTATAAACACAGCCTTTAAAGATAACGTAACTAACTACGCACCTATGTGTGGATGCTTACCTGAACTTAAAGAATACGCTACTCATCTATTATTAGAAGGCAAGGTGATTGATGGGTAGATATTATCAAGGAGATATTGAAGGTAAGTTCTGGTTCGGTTGCCAAAACTCTACAGATGCTGAATTCTTCGGAGCTAGAGAAGAACAAGATTTCATAAACTATTGTGTAGACGATGTAGATACAGTTCTCACAGGAATCGATAAATGTAAAGACGCTTTAGGCGACTTGATTTATTTATTTGATCTAGCCTATCGAGGGGATATAAAAGATAACCCTGATTGGCAGAAATTAAGTGAAGAAAAACAAACAGAAATGTATGAATGGTTTGCTAGATTAGATATAGGTATGCGAATACTTAAATATTTTATGGCTAACCCAGACGACTACTGTAACTTCACAGCAGAATTATAATAAGGAGACCCTCATGGGACAAGTTAAACGAATGCTTTTTGAAGAGCAAGAACACGATGCACTTATGCGTGATATGGAACCTGACTTCGATGACTATGCATTAGCTATTAAAGCTAAAGAAAAGGATGATTATCGTGACTGGGAAATTGTAGACGAAGAAGGTGAATACTGTAAAAACTGTGAGCACTGTGAACGAACTAAAGATGCTTATGGTACTGGTGACAGTCCTACTATGCGTGAGTGTACTGCAGATGACCCTACTGAGTGTCCTGGATTAATGTCATGACTGATTTATTAAATTTTATCAATATGCATGCACATGCTGAACGTAACGGTACGTTAACTATTGAGATGGATGATGATTTCATTGTAGTATCCACAATAAGTGGTGTTGCGAACTATAAAAACAGTTACTGCAAATTAACTCACTACTTTACTAGAGATGCTCAAGAATTTGAATTGACTATCCCATATAGTAACTTAAACAAAGAAGGTGAATCTTTAACAGACGGAGCTGAACCAATCGTTATAAAAACAGTTAAAGATTTTCCGGAGAGCTATCTAATACAGACGTATTATGGTTTAGAGCTATCCTCTAGAACTGCTAATTGTTTGAGGGCAGAGGAGATTTTCTTTGTTGGTGATTTAATTCAAAAATCTGAGCGAGATTTATTGAGAACGCCTAACTTAGGTCGTAACTCATTAAACGAAATTAAAGAAGTATTAACTGACCTTAATTTACAATTAAAAACAAAAGTACCTGACTGGCCACCTATCGATTTACCTGAATTAGAGGGTTAAATAAAAGGGATTCGAGGGTACCCTACAAGGGCTTTAACTAATTATCAGCACTGCTGGTGTTTGTAAAAGATAACTACCCAACTCTCACCAAATAAAACAAGAGAATGAAGATGAATGATGAACTAAAGGCATATGTAAATGCTTATATGGATGGACTAGAGGTTGAGTATCGTTTTAATACGCATTGGTATAGCGTTGAGTCTTTTTCAGACTTTGATGATACTAATGCTGATTACCGTATCAAAGAAGAAGACCACCGAAAGATAGCATTTGACAATATGCGTTTCAACTTTGAAGAGTGTTTTGAGCGTATTGGGCTGCTTGAGAAGCACGTAACTAACCTTGATGATAAGGTTCGTAAACTGCAAGATAGACTGATAAAAGGTGAAGAATGAAGATGAATGAAGAACTAAAGGCGTTTGTACAAGCATACATCGATGGTGAAGATGTTGAGTATATTAATCATTATGAAAACAATAATGAATACTCTAAAGTTACATCGTTAGCTACCTTTGAGTATCCAACACTAGTATTTAGAATCAAACCTAAAGCAGAAGACAAATGGCAACGAGTTATTGATGAACAACCTTGGAAGCAATTAATAAAACACGTAGAACGCTTAGATGATACTGTTACTAGGTTGGCATTAGAGGTAGCTAAGTTACAGGAGAATGAAGATGAACCAACTTGTAATGATGGTGGAATACCTATCCCAATCCATAGAAAAAAATAAAGGAGAGTGAAGATGACCCAGATAGAAAAAGCTAAATCTGATGCTTTCGAAGCTATCAATAACTACCCTCAACTTGAAGCTGATATTAATGAAGCTTACGAAATGATGATTGATGAAATAGAAGCGGGTGAGTCTGAAGATAATGAGGTTCACCACTTCTATTCCAGAGTTAGTGACCTTATTGAATCAGCATTCCAAGAACACATTCATGGGAAAACTGTAAAAGAGCACAAGAGCTAATGAATACTAAAAACATAGAAGTCACCGACATGGACTGGCAATCTGATCAATACCCTGAGTTCGAAGATTCTTCGATTCTAGAGGCTAACTGGAAAGATTCAGGTAAAGCCTTGACTGACGATGAACTAGATAAGCTAAACGAAGATTCACAGTTCGTTTACGAAGAGCTTCAAAGCTTTTTATACTAATATAGGGACTCCGTCCCTTCTCACGAATATGCTTAATTTAAACGAAATTTCAACAACATCTTTCGAAATTATTAACGAAGATGATGTGTGCCTATGTACTATAAAACATATGTATCAAGAAACAGTACGTGTAGAAATCAACAGCAACTCAATAAAAGAAGAAGAACTAGATGACATATTTGATGCTATCAAAATAGCTATATATGAAAATCTAGATTAACCAATGTAAATTTTAATAATAAGAGGAATAATATGAAACTAAGTCAAGTTAAAAAAGACGATATTACTAGAGAAATCTTAGATATCTTCAAGAAGCCTGAACATAAATTAGGAAATGCTAAAGAAGAGCTAGCCAAAGAAAACTATTTTCTATGGTACGCCCAGTACGAAGCTATTGCAAAGCAATTACCAATTGAAATATTAGCTAAGGATAGGCATGCGCGTACTAAAGTTATGGATAACGGTTATGAAGCCACTTGGTCTTATTACTTTGAAAATCCTATGCCTATGATGGTAAAAGGCTCTGGTTATAGTTCGTCAACTATAGCTCTAGAATTAGATTCTAGCCTGGCTGAACGTGCACAAGTAATCGTAGAAGAAGGCACAGCTTTAAACTCAGAGAAAGTACAACTACGTACATTCGTAGATGAGAGTATGGACGCTGTTAATACAACTACACAGTTACGTAAGCTATGGGAGTTATACCCTGCATTACTTAAACACATTCCACCTGAACCTATCAGGAAAAAGGAACATACACAGACAGTATTAGATTTAGAGTCAACTCTAGATTTAGATGCTATCAACCGTAGAATGACTATGAATATTTTGGAGGGATGATATGTCACTAGAGATAACACCGAAAGACACTATCCAAGGACTGAAGCGCTTATTTAGAGCAGATAAAGTACCTATGTTGGTAGGCTCACCAGGTATTGGAAAATCCGATATCATTAATAATTTAGCTAAGAGCGTAGACCTAGAAGTACGTGACCTAAGATTAGCACAGGCAGACCCCACAGATTTATTAGGGTTTCCTACACATGATGGATTACGTATGAGCTATGCTCCACCATCTATATTTCCACTGGAAGGTATTGATGAACTTCCTAAAGGAAAAAAAGGGTGGCTAATTTTCTTAGATGAAATGAATAGTGCGACACCTAATTTACAAGCTGCAGCATACAAGATTGTATTAGATAGAAAAGTTGGTGACTACAACTTACATCCAAATACATGGGTAGTGTGTGCAGGAAATAAAACAACAGACAAAGCAGTAGTTAATCGTTTAAGTACTGCGATGCAATCACGACTTATTCACTTGAACTTAGTTATTAGTCATGATGACTGGTTAGAGTGGGCTAATAATAATGGTATTGACCATCGTGTGATTTCATTTATTAAATTTAGACCAGAACGTCTACACACATTCGATCCAAATCATAATGATGATACATTTGCATGCCCACGTACCTGGAGTTTTCTATCTGACATCATAAAGCACACCTCTAAATTTGATTATGTAGACTATGCTTTAATGTCAGGTACTGTAGGACAAGGACCTGCTACAGAATTCAAAGCCTATTGTGATATTTATACTTCACTGCCTACTATTGAAGATATGATTAATAATCCTACAGGAGTAAAACTTCCTGGAAACTCTGAACCTGATAAGCAATATGCTATCACTACATTGATAAGTCATAACATGAATGCTGGTAATATCGATGCACTCATAAAAGTAACTGGCAAGCTTCCACCAGAAATGCAGTTACTGACGCTTAAAGATGTTTATAGTAAAACACCTGACTTAAAGGGGCATCCTTTAATTATCAAGTGGGTTACAGATAACGCCCACCTAATGATAGGATAACATTATGGAAACAAATGTAGAAGACAAAATCCGGTATGCCAAGATTCAGCTAATGTCTAAATCTGTTTTTCTATCTACTATCTGTCTTCGTTTAAAACACAAAATAACTACAATAATACCTACTGCAGCCACAGATGGGTTAAATATCTTATACAACCCTGACTTTATTAAAGACATGCCTACAGAAGAACTTACGGGACTCATGGCACACGAAGTGTGGCATGTGGCCTACCAACACCTAACTCGTTTAGGAGGAAGAGATAAGGTTCTATGGAACGTAGCAGGAGATTATGTAATTAACTACATGCTAGTAAAAGCTGACTTTAGATTGCCTAAAGAAGGTTTATACGATGAACAGTACGCTAATATGACTACTGAAAAAGTATATGACCTAATTTATGATAGCTCAAAAGATTATTCTGACTTCGCACCAGACCTACTTGAGAGTGGGGAAGGTACAGGAGACGCTATAAGTGAAAAAGAACTTACTGCACAACTAACTAGTATCATTGTGCAAGCTCAGACACAGTCTATGATGGCAAATAAAGCTCAAGGAGAAATCCCTGGAGAAATCTCCAGAATGATTGATAATCTAATTAATCCTAAACTTGATTGGAGACAACTACTATCTAGATATTTATCTGATAGAACTAATACTGATTATTCATGGAGACGTCCTAATAAACGCTATATGCCAAATCATTACTTACCTAGTCTATATTCTGAAACTATCGGTAATGTTGTTATTGCTATTGATACTAGTGGCAGTGTCACTGATGAAGAGATAAAGGAGTTGTTGACTGAAGTTGAAAGTATCCGTGAAACCTATCATCCTAAAACACTAACTATTATTGATTGTGATTACAAAATCCATGCTGTACATGAAATAAATGACTATACAGATATCCTATCTTTACCTTTTACAGGTGGAGGAGGGACAGCTTTTGAACCTGTTATAAATTACTGTAATACAAATCCCCCTGCTGTGTTAATATACTTTACTGATTTATATGCAGATGATATAACAGAGGAAGTGCCTTACGATATCCTATGGGTATGTAATTCACAACACCCACCAGCACAAGTCGGGGAGACTATCTACATAAATGAATGAAATAGACACACTGGCAAAAGCATTAGCTTTTGAATACTATGTGGGAGCTATTGAAGCAACTAGTAGTATAGACAAAATAACTTCAGCTGACGCTCTTGAATTCTTTGAGACACACTCTGAAGAATACTTTGTTAAAGCTACAAAAATCCTACAACTAATATCGGATAGCCACACTATTCGTCACTAATTATGGCTAATATTACTACTGCCATCTTAATAAAAGATGATGCAATTAATTTCCAGTCATTAAATGATTATTATTACAAGCCTTTAACTGAACTGGGGATACACAAAGAACATACTGAAACTTACAAGTTGATTTATGATAACCCTAAAAAAGTCACAGCTAAGGTAGGAAAAGCCTGGTTAGCTAAAATACTAGAGGAACTGCCTACTACTATAACTAATTTAGTTATTGCAGATAGCAACTACTACAAATGGGTTACTAAAGCTACTAAGGTATCTAAAAATTATGGTATATCTGTGATGGGGCAGCTAGAAGGCTATGAAGATTTTAGATGTGTATATGTACCTAATTACAAATCACTATATAAGCAACCAGAAAACCAACAACTAATTGATTTAGGACTGAAAACTATATCAGGTTTTGTAAAATCTGCAGTTATCTACACAGAAGAATACTCTGTTGCACTAGATACTGAAAAGGATTTATTAGACAGTTTATATAAATATCCTAAGCTTACAGTTGACGTTGAAACCACAGGATTAAAGTTAACTGATGCTATTATTACCATCGCTTTTGCGTGGGACAAGCATAATGGTATTGCTATTGATATACGTGAAACAGGATACTGGAATGTTAAAGAATTCCTAGTAAATTACTCAGGTACTCTTATTATGCATAACGCATTATTTGATGCTAAGTTAATGATTAGTAACTGGTGGATGGAGACTGAAACAGACTATAAAGGAATGCAGCAAGGACTTGATGTATTTGAAACAGTAGATGACACAATGTTGTTAGCTTACTTAGCTAAGAACTCTACTACTACAGTAGATTTAGGACTTAAAGGCAATTCCATAGAGTACGTGGGAAACTACGCCTTAGATGTCACAGACGCAACTAAGCATGCTCAGAAAGATTTGTTAAAATACAACTTAATTGATACCTTAGCTACATGGTTTGTCTATGATAAATATGAAGCTCAGATAGATTCTGAAGCTTATGTTGAAATATTTCAACCAAGTATTAAGCCTATTCTAAAAATGATGTTAGTGGGATTACCACTAGACCAGGAAGTAGTAGAGTGTGCATACACTCAATTAGATAAAGAAGAAGCACAGTTAAGGAAATCCTTACAAGCCTCTGATATCGTACAAACAGCTAACCTTTCCTTTCAAGAAGAAGCTATGCATGCTGCTAATGCTAAACTAAAAACAAAAGTAAAGCCTATTGAAGACTTTATAGAAATTAAATTTAACCCGGGTTCTGGTAAACAAGTAGCAACTATATTGCACACTCACCTAGACCTGCCTATTTTAGATAAGACTGATGGAGGAAGCCCTGCTACTGATGCAAAGACTTTAAAAAAACTTATAAATCACACAGATAATCCAGAGGCTGTCACACTGATAGAATCTATCTTGAAAATATCAGAGATATCTAAGATAACAGGAACATTCCTAAAAGCTTTTAAAGCTGGTGGAGATTTCCTGCATGGTAATCTAAAATTAGGAGGGACGCAGTCAGGAAGACTATCTAGTAACTCACCTAATCTAACTAACTTACCTGCACAGGGTAAGATGGGAAAACTTATTAAAAGTTGTGTGGTTGCCCCAGAAGGATTCCTATTTGCTGGTGCTGACTATAATGCTTTAGAGGCACGTATTAATGCTATTGTCTCCCAAGACCCTAATAGAATTAAAATATACACTCAGGGGTATGACTCACACTGCCTAAACGCATATTCATACTATAAGGCTCAAATGCCTGATATAGACCCTGAAGATGTAGATAGCATAAACTCTATTACAATTAAGTATCCAGACCTGAGAAAGGCCTCTAAGGGCCCTACGTTTGCTCTTACCTATGGAGGTACAGCATTTACTTTACATAAGAATGCAGGTATCCCTATGAGTGAAGCAATAGAGATTGAAAATAGTTATCATAAACTGTATGCAGTATCTGATGAGTTTGCAGAGAAAAACAAACATTTCGCAATTAAGCATGGCTACATGGAATGCGCATTTGGTTTACGTATTAACACTCCTATTATCTCTAAATCTATTATGGATAATATAAAAACACCATACCCAGCTGTTGCTGAAGTACGAAGTGCTAATAATGCTGTAACTCAATCATGGGGGATGCTACTTAATAGAGCTGTGATTGCTACTAATCATAGAATTGAAAAAGCAAATCTATGTGAAGATATACTGCCAATCAATATGATTCATGATGCTGCATACTTTTTAGTTAAAAATGACCCTAAAACTATTAAATTTTTAAATGATGTTTTAATTGAAGAAATGGAGTGGAATAACCACCCATCTATACAGTCTGAAGATATACCTATGCTAAGTGAATTAGATATAGGCAAGTCTTGGGATAAACTAAAAACATTGCCTAATAGAGTAACGATTAAGCAAATTAAGGAGTTTTTAAATGAGTGAATTTTGTTACCCAGATGGGAAAGGTAAAGCTTACTGTGTACGGGCTGAACAAGTATGGGATGAGGATGTTGGAATTCTTTTAGCGAACGTTACTGAAATAGAGTATCCTATTAAGTTCTGCAAATCTTTTGAGGAGAAGTCTAAAAGTGAAAGTAAAGTTTCAGGTAGCACCAGTCCCAGCAAGTAGGCCTTGTGTATCAAGGTTTTCAACCTATTATAAAGGCCCCTATAAAAAATACATGGATGCTATGAAAATAGCTGTTAGTGATATACGTGTTGTACCTATTGAAGGTAACGTATACGCTAAAGTAGACTTCTTTGTGCCAATGGCACCTTCATGGCTTAAGTCTAAAAAAGAGGAGAAACTGGGCAAGTTTTGTGATAACAATAAAGATATCGATAATTACTGTAAAGCTATATTAGATTCGCTGAATGGTATATGTTATGTCGATGATAGCCAAGTTGTAATGATAAGAGCACGTAAGTATTGGACCAATTCAGATAATGGACATACTGCTTGTGAATTCACACCCATACAGGAATAACATTATGTCAGAATTAACAAAAGAAGAATTATGCACAGCCCTAGCTGAAGACTATGCAGATAGATCTGCTAAAGGTGGTGCAAATTACGATGCGGCTTATACACATTATTTAGCTAGATGCTTAGCTCGTAAAACGGTAGACCTAATGAAACAATACAAAGTACAAGGCTTAAACAGCTCTGGCTTTATATTTTAAATGGGGTGTGTAGCTAGTAATAACTTGGGAGGGTTTAGCTCTCTTGAGGAGAAGAGCACTAGCTACACGAACGCAAGTTTAACAGAATATATAGCATAGATGAGTACATCATCTGATGTGCAACGGTTAATCTCCTGCGCAGTGCATAAGAACGGTAACCAGGGCTATCGTATGTACATGTCCTGACCTAATCGTTGACTTGAGTACATCAGGGAGTTAGCAGCCCTTTTCTAGGGTCTTGTTCCCTAGTTTTTACTGCTAACTTGATTTCGAAGGCACTACTGCTGTCTTATGTACGCGCAGTAAGCACGTAAAGATAGGGTTACTTATTCCCTACTCCTTATTATTAGCTAGTCCGAGGGTACTAGTGTGTGAAAACCCTCACCATATTTTATCTTTAACTCTAAGGAGTAAAAGGCAAAGTTGACTAGCTGGACACTAGAGAAAATGTCCCCAAATTAGTACGATAGATTACTTCAGATGTCCCTTCTAAAGGGAGCATGGTCTAACTTGGCATCGTTAAGATGTCTAACATGGAGGCTGAGATCTTGGCAAACAAAGACACCCAAGCTAATCAAGTTGAGCACTTGTAAAAATGCTCACCTAATTAAATAACGCCTGAGGAGGTAGAGTAGTGCAACAACATAAACACGCAAAACTAATTCACCAGTGGGCCGAAGGTTATAAAATTCAGAAGTTAGCAGTACTATGCTGTGATACTAAAGTGAAACACTGGGAGGACATGGGAGATACTGCACCTATGTGGTTCGAAGAAGATGAATACAGAGTTAAACCACTTGAGAAGTAAACATGGAAGTTAACTTTGGTACGAAAGACAAACCTCATTGGCGATATGTTCAGCATGTCATGAAAGGCTGTAAGCTACCAACAAGGGAAGCTTCTAAAACTAAATAGGTTCTCCGAACCTTTTTGCAACAATTTGAACTGAGGAAAAATTTAATGAGCTTTAAATATACAAACAACAGTAATGTTAGTTTGCCACTAGCTGTGTGGCTAATGTACGATGACTATGACTACGATGGAAGGACTAATGTAATTAGTGCCACATCTCTGCTAAAACCAACTAGAGCTCTTGTACTTAAAGCACAAAGCGGAGATTTAGAAAGTGAAGTAGACCTCGCAGACTTAGTAGCTGCCAGAATGGGATCAGCTATACACGCTAGTGCAGAGAATGCATGGCTAGAACGTGGAAACGTATCTAAAGCTCTGCGCGCTATGCGCATTTCTAATATGGATAAGATATTTATTATCAATCCTGACAGACCTGTTAAGGACTCAGAGATAGCAGTGTACATAGAACAACGTCATGAAACAACAGTAGGTGATTACATCATCTCTGGAAAGTATGACCTTGTATTAGATGGAACTATCTCAGATTATAAAAGTACATCTGTATGGACATACATCTATGACTCTAACGCTTTAAAATACACCCAACAGGGAAGTATCTATAAGTGGTTAGCACCTGACAGAATTACAGAAAATACAATCGATATTCAATTTATATTCACAGACTGGTCGGGTGCACAAGCTAGACGTGACCCTCAGTACCCACAATCGAGAGTAATCACTAAGTCTTATCCTTTATGGCCAGTAGAACAGACAGATCACTACATTAAAACTAAATTAAAGGACATCAATAGTCTTTTAGATAAGTCTCAAGAGGAATTGCCTCTATGCACTTCCGAAGAGTTATGGGAGTCTCAAACTAAATACAAGTATTTCAAAAAACCTAGTGCTATTAGAGCAACTAAGAATTTTGATAGTCTAGAAGAAGCTAATAGACGATTAGCTGATGATGGAATGGTAGGAGTAATTAAAACAGTACGCGGCGAAGCTAAAGCTTGCCGCTACTGTGAGGTTGCTGGAATATGTAAACAAGCCCAGATGCTGGAAGCATCTGGACGATTAACGTTATAAAGGAGAAGATATGAAATTAATTAAACAATTAAGTATGCTGTTAGAATCAGCACAAGAGTATTTAAATACTTTAATTACACAAGATAAAGTGGTAGTTGTAGAGCCTAAAAAGATACAACGCAAGAAAGGAGACTATACTCCCTTAACTACAGAACAGCTGTTGCATTTACAAGATGTATACACAAACAAAAAAGAAGGCATTTCAGGGTATTCCACCCTTGCAGATTATGCTAATGAAGTATTCAACCTGAATAAGACTCATGCAGCTTACTATAAAGCTTTAGTTAAATTCGAAAAAACACTACACGATAAATAAAGGATACTTTATGTCTAATTACTTTAAACTTTCTGAAGATATTGTAGAGATTCTGATTGCTAAAACACAATCGCCTAACAAACATTTCTTTAGAATACTTACTGCGTACTATTTAAGTAAGGTTGCATCTATGATGCGAACAAACATCGAAACACAAGACAGAGGAGTAATTCCGGTTAACTCTTACGCGCTTAATCTAATGCCATCTGGCACAGGTAAAGGTCACTCAACTAATATTATCGAAGAATTAGTTATCAACGAATTCAAACGTAATTTCCTAGATAATGTATTCCCTAATAGGGCTGCCCTAAACATAGGCAAACTAGCTAGAGCTGAAGCTATTAAGTCTGGTGAAGACGAAGATGCTTGCAGAGAAAAACTACAAAAAGAGTTTGATAGTGCAGGTGAATTACTATTTAGTTTTGACTCAGGTACTGCACCTGCAACAAAACAAATGCGCCATAAGTTATTACTAGCTGAAGCAGGCTCTATGAATTTAGAGATGGATGAAGTAGGAAGTAATTTACAAGGCAACTTCGAAATGCTTAATACCTTCTTAGAATTATATGATGTAGGTAAAGTAAAACAAAAACTTATTAAAAGTACTTCTGAAAATAAGCGAAACACAGATTTAGATGGGAAAACTCCAACTAATATGATGCTGTTTGGCACACCTACTAAATTATTAGATGGTGGCAAGGTTGAAGAAGACTTCAAACAGATGCTCGAGACAGGCTACGCTAGAAGACTTATATTTGGTTATGAACAACATAGTACCACTTTAACAAAACTAACGCCAGAAGAGCAATTTGATAAGCTTATAGACCCTAATCAAGATGTAATCATCAAGAACATTAGTGAACACATAGGTAAATTAGCTAATTTAGCTAAATTCAACACATTACTACAGATCAACAGAGAAAACACAATCTTATTATTAACTTATAAGACAGTATGTGAAGAGAAGGCATTCTCTCTTAAAGCCCACCAAGAAGTGGCAAAAGCTGAATTAGCTCATAGATACTACAAAGCGTTGAAGCTAGCAGGAGCATATGCATTCGCAGATGGTTCAGTTACTATTGAGCAAAATCACTTAGAAGCTGCTATTAAATTAATCGAAGATTCAGGTGAGCACTTTAATCGCATCATGACAAAGAAAGGTGCGTATATACGTTTAGCTGAATACATTGCTGACGTAGGCACTGAAATAACCCAAGTAGATTTGGTTGAAGAACTGCCTTTCTATAAAGGGTCAGAGTCACAAAAGAAAGACTTAATGAACCTAGCTATTGCTTATGGGTATAAAAATAATATTATTATTCGGAAGTCTGAAACAGACGGTATTGACTTCTTCTCAGGAGAGGCCTTAAAGAAGACTGACCTAAATAAAGTACATGTGGCATACAGTGACCATATGACTGAAGGATACCGTCCAGATACTACTAAATTCACCAAACTGCACCAAATGGTGAGTGCGACAGGATTTCACTATACTGCCCACGCGTATACAGATGGACACCGTAAAGGTGAGAATGCAATTCCAGGATTTGATTTAGTAATCTTAGATTTAGATGGAACTGTCCAGATGGAAACAGCAGCGCTACTACTAGAGAAGTACACATACATGTTTGCTACTACTAAAAGGCATACTGAATCTAAAAATAGATTTAGAATTATCTTACCTCTAAGTCATCACCTAAAATTAAACTCACAGGACTATAGCGCGTTTATGAGTAATGTATTTACGTGGCTTCCTTTTGATGTAGATAGTCAAACTAAAGATATTGCGCGTAAATGGTTATCCCACGCTGGGAACTATTCATATAATGATGGGAAATTATTAGATGCAACTCTATTTATCCCTCAGACTAAGAAAGCTAGTGAATACGCTAAATCTGTAGTTGACGCAGGAGCCATATCTAACCTAGAGAGGTGGTTCCTAGCTAATACCGAAATAGGCAATCGCCAAAGTATGATGTATCGCCTAGGGTGTGTATACATCGAAATAGGAGCTGATATGAGTGAGCTAGATAGTTTAATGGCTGCATTCAATAACAAGCTAAAAGTACCACTACCTGAAAACGAATTGCGTACACAAGTTAACGCAGCATTACAATCTAAACTAAAACACAAAGGAAACTAACATGAATGATAATCTAGTATTAGTCTGTGGGAAATCCGCAGCAGGTAAATCTGCAAGTTTGCAGAATATCAAAGACCCAGAAGGCGTATTGTATTTAAATTGTGAAAACAATAAAAAATTACCCTTTAAATCTAAATTTATACAGTACACCATTACTGATCCTGACCATGTACCTATGATTATATCTACAGTAGAGTCTGAAGAAGAAATCACGATTGGAGACACTCAGTATGAGACTGCAAAGATACACACAATTGTTATCGACAGTCTCACATATCTAATGGATATGTATGAAAGCACTAAAGTGATTAACTCATCTAACACTATGCAGGCATGGGGAGCATATGCTCAATTCATGAAGAATATGATGGCCCAAGACGTAGCTAAGTCAACACGTAATATAATTTTCTTAGCTCATACATCAGATGTATACAACGAATCTGAGATGGTCAATGAGACACTAGTTAAAGTTAAAGGTTCTCTGATGAACCAAGGTATTGAAAGCTTTTTCTCTACAGTGATTAGCTGTAAGAAGATGCCTCTATCTAAACTAAAACTAGCAGATTCTTCTATGTATTCTGTTAATGATGATGAAGAAATGTTAGGATTTAAGTATGTATATCAGGCACGACTAACTAAAGATACTGTTAATGAACGCATGCGTAGCCCAGTTGGTATGTGGACGATTAAAGAAACTTTCATTGATAACAATATTCAACATGTACTTGATAGACTACATAATTATTACGATGCCTAGAGCTTTAAACAAAAGCCAGAAGCAAATTCTGAATAGATACAACTACTGTCAGCACGAAAACGAGCTACCAGTAGATGCGCTTAAACAAGTTATCGAATTAAATAACTATGACGAAGTGTACATGGATGTAACAAGGTATTTATATGATACTTATGTACAACTAAATGGTACACCATTCAGGGAATACCCGTGAAGGGGTGTAGGTGTTTCTGCGTTGCGCACGGTTTAACCTTTAGCGGGGGGGCTATAAACTAAACCAATTGCCGAGTCATTTTTCGGTAGCTTTTACGACTCTATAACTAAAAGCTACCACCTAATTTATGGAGGAGATATGAGTACAAAATTAATGTTATTAAAAGACTTAGTAGAAAAGTCATGTAAGAATACCCCTAAGCTAAAGTGTGAACTTATAGCTGTAGTAGGTAAAGATGGTCACAGGATTGAATTTCCTGCTGACATTGAAGTAATAATCAAATGTGAGAGCAAATAATGAAAAAACAAGCATTAGAAAACATCGCTCAAGTCTGGCGTAAAAAACAACTTATCAAGGATGAAGTAGACACAGTATTAGGTGAATTTAACCTGTCTAACACGGCTAAAGACATCTTTATATACGCAGCAGCTAATAAAGTAAATATTGCAGCTATTACACAACATAAATTCTTTATAGATAAATCTTTTTCAACTATTAAGCGTGCAGTATTAGAACTAAAACACCACAAATTAATAGAAGCTGTTACTGATACTGTAGATAGACGTGTACAGTGGTTAGAGCCTACCCAGGAGAAATAATATGATATTTGAATACTTAGTTGGGGCAAGCATTCTATATCAAGGATGGCTTTTATACATTTACTTAGGTGACACATAGTGGCAGGTAATAACAAAAAGTTAACTGAATACAAACTGTCTGATGGTCAATCACTTACTGCTAAGGCTCTAGCTGAATTAGCTGGAATAGCTTTACCTACTGCTAGAACACGCTTACAACAATCTAGAGATATAGAATGGTTAACCAGACCTCTAGTTAAGGGTAACAATAACAGTAAAGGTATATTTAAAAAATATACACTTAGTGATGGCTCTGTGTGGACAGTACCTGAACTAGTTAAAGAAACAAACTGTACTAAACAAACTGTCGCAGCTAGGTTACATAAAAGCTTAGATGCTGCTAGAGTCTTACGTCCAGTTATTTCAGGTACTCCCATGGGACAGGACAGTGTAAAGGCCAGGGAGAATATAAAAAATCGAATGTTCTTTGACCCTGATGGGTTCTGGAAAATATTCAATAGATCAACCTAAAACAATTTTAAAAAGGAGAAATAAGATGAGTCATGTAAAAGGCCAAAGCCTACGTAATACAATCCCAGCTATGTTAGATACTAAAATAATCTGGGAAGAAGATGAAGTAACGTCAGAGAATTCTATCAAAATCCAAGTAAAGGATTATGACCAAGATACTAATAAGCGTATTTATATTAAATTATATGCGCCTATTATTAAGCAATTAGGCTTAGAAGACCGCGATCGTGTAACCGTAGGGTTTAATAAAGACTTTTCTATGTTTGGTATTAGAAAACAAGATAAAGGTGTGATGCTTCATGGAAACTCAGAAGTTCTGGTTACACAGTCATCGTCTAAAACATTTAATGATTTTGAAGAAGATACTATATGGTTATCCACACCTGAGAAAAGTACTAAAATAGTTGGTAGTGATCAAGTTATCTGTGCGCTAACTGTTGATGATACACTTATTGAACAGCGTAAAAATGATGGTGTATGGAAAACTTTCTTAGATAGTACATCTGACCATATTAAGTCTTACATTAAGTGAAGCTATCTAAATTTAGGGGTACTCCGTACCCTATCCCAGAGTATTTACATTTATACGTTGTCGTGTAACTGACTCTTTAAATTAAAAGACAACATGAGGTAATTAAAATGCTAGATTTAACATTAGACAAAGACGTAATTGAAGACAAAGAAACCATAGGCGGTGGTGGTAATAGCCGTATTTGGGAATCAGGTGTGTATGACACTATTATCGAAATGGTAACTATCGAAGAATCATCAGGTGGTGCTACTGCTGTAAATGTCACACTTAAGAGTACTGACAAAGATTCTAAAGTATTTCCTATCAGAGATACTTTCTGGATTACTAGCGGTAAAGCTAAAGGCCAGAAAACATTCTACGTAGACAAAGCAGGTAAGAAACATCCATTACCAGGCTATACGTCTGCTAATCGTTTATGTATTGCTACTGAAGGTAAGCCTCTTACTGAAGTAGTGCCTACTGGTGAGAAGAAAACAATTAATGCCTACTCATGGGAAGCTAAAAAAGAAATTCCTGTTGAGAAGTACGTATTAACTAGTTTAATTGGGAAGCCTGTACAGATTGCAGTACAGTTATTTAAACGTAACAAACAGAAGCCTAACGCTTCTGGAGTATATGAAGATACTGCTGAAGTATTCGAATCAAATGAAATCCGTTACTTCGCGAATGCTGAAACTAAGCTGTCTGTCGGTGAAATGGCGGACGGTGTAGCTGAAGCTACATTTATGAATGAGTGGGACGCTAAAAACAAAGGTACCACTATTGATAAAACTAATAAGAATCTTCAACCTGCTGCTACAGCTGTAACTTCTGCTAAAGCATCTGTGTTTGCATAAGTATCTCTTATTTTTGCCTCAAATTATTTGGGGCAATCCATACAAGGAATTATCATGAAACTAACAATTGAAATGAGCCCGGAGAACGCTGTTATTCTACTACAAGGACTAGACGTCACTGAAGTGGTAATTAACTCTCTAAGGGAAGATATCACATCCTCAAAGCCTAAATCTAAGATGAAGCGCAAAGTTAAACAACTTGAGAAAGAGGTAGCTGTAGTTGCTAAAGATGCTGTTAAAGATTTAAGTGACCAGATAGAGAATACATACTCTGATATAGATACTACAGGTGAGAAACTCGCAGCCTTAGGCTCCCCGTGGGCAACGTAAAAACTGCTCTCTATGCTTTAGGCGCATCTATAGTAGCTATAGGCGCAATCATAGCTAGTTTAGTTATTGCCCCTATCCTTATTGGTATAGGGGTAACTTTAGTTATCTATGTCACCCTACGTGTATTAAACACTGATGTAGATGACTAGCTAAAGTAGGTCGTCTATAAATTCTACGCCAGGTAACTTGATTACATGCTCTAGTGCTTCTACTGGATTAGATAAAGGTGGAGCAAAGTTACCTGTAACTATCGCTGAATCAAATATGTCAGGTACATCGACATTAGTTGCTTCTTGCATTCCTAGTAGGAACAACACACTTTTAGTACGTCTCTTAGTAGTTCTAAAGATAGCACGTTGTAGTTTAATAAAATACGACCAGAAGAATGTAAAACCGGTCTTATTTATGAAAGTGGCTAATCTAGAAGTGCCCGGTACGTCATATAGTACAAACGTCTCGTATATAGTACGTTTACGTTCATTGTCTGACATACCTGTCTTCTTCAAGTGGTCGTTTAATACAACCCTAGCTAAGAAGTCAGACATCTGGAATGCTTCCTGCATCCCTTGATATAATGCTGTAGATTTAGTCATATAAAGCAATTTAGCAGCACCCATTACAGGTGCTGCACCATACTTACCTAATTTAGCTTCTACACTGTTTGCCCATCTATCCGCAGCAGAACTCTCTTTCAAGTTAATCTCTTCTACCATAGAAGTAAATAGTTGCATATCCATTAGCTCAAAGATAGGACTCTTTTTCAAAGAGTTTCCTAGTGCTTCTATTCGAAGTAATAAATTCCTATTCTTAATATCACTGCCATGATAGGTGTAATACAAATCTATCATTTCTGCAGATGTATTCTTCCATTCCCTTAAATCTTTAACTACTTGTAGTTGTCCCTGTACAGCTTTAACAGGATTAACACCATTTAACAATAAGATAATAGTGTTACTAACTATGTTGTCTGTGATTACTTCAGGCATTTTTAAAATAATGTTAGTAACTGCTATCCTAATTACTGCAAGCGTAGTAGCATTTACTCTGAGTAAAGACCTCTTAAGAGGTGCAGGATACGAATCATAATAAGGAAGGTCGCGGACAGACATGTCCTTAGCACCAAATAAGATATGCAATTCCTCTTTTTTAATTGGGAAAACATCTCCAGCATCCGTTTTTATTGAGTTAGCCTTCACCCTTGCTTTAAAAGTCGCGGAAAGAGGTAGGAAATACTTTTCACGGTACTTCCCATCTAAAATATTAATAAAGCTTTTATCTCTGCTCCCCTTGTACTCAGTATTCATAACCTGAACAAGATATTCCATACTTGATTTTTCAATCTCCCCAGTCATTTTTCTATCAATATAATGAATTGATAGCTGTGACATAACGTTTTCGTATGTCATATCAGGGTCTAACAAACTCTCTTGCATAGATGTAGACATCATCACACGGAAATCATAAATCTCGCCTGCTTCATTAATCAAAGGAATTAACTGTGTATTGCTACCCATCTTACCACTCGTCACCTGAGCAGTTAGAAGCTCTATTTGCTTGTCAATATATCTATCAATAACAGGTCTAATTAGTTTAATATCACCCACCATATTCCCTGTTGTAGGGTCTTGCTTTTGATAAGCTTCATCATTAGATAGAATCTCGAATAAAGTAGTACCCTTGGACTTTTGTCCACTGTAAGGGATAACACCTGTTGTTCTTCCTGCTTCAGGATTATAAGGATTTACAAATAACCCAAATCTGGTTTTGTTTACGCCAGGGATATAAGGTAATTCATGTGAGAATACATATCCATCTTTGTGCATCTGTTTCTTATCATCTAAAGGAGCACTAACAATCTCAATATTAGAGTTGTAAGAGTTACGTGTGTAGCCCTTAATCATTGCATACGGACTATTGTTAAAGTTATGCTCTAGATTTTCCCCAACCAATACTTTATGCTGTTCTATAAGAGTAGTGATTAGATTAGATTTATTATCTAAAGACATCTCTTCTTCTGCCACTCTAAGAGCTTTAGTCTTCGTAGATTCAGGAACATTCTGCAAAGCTGTTAAACTAATTAATATATCGAGTTCTTGTATGATGCCTGCATCCTTAAGTACCTCTTCACCATATAGCTGTTGGTGCAATTGATATATCCTAGATGCATTTAATCCTTGTAAAGCACTTACAGAGCTTGTACGGACCATAAAGCTAGCTAAACCCTCTACCTGCTGGCTATAAAAATTATTAGTAGACGTTCCCACTCTAGTTTCATATTCAGCTATCTTATTATGAAGTAGCTGAGGGTACTTAATTAATTTAATAATCTCAGCAATATCAAAGCGTCCCGATTTTAATAGGGATTGTATATCAGTCTTTATAAAAACTTTAGTTACAGCAGTCTGCTCACTACCATCAATAGCCTTTTTAGATTTAGTGTGAGCTCTCAGCTTTTTAACTAATGATTTAGCTCTGTGTATACGCGTAGAATCAATTAAACCTTTAGCTTTAAGTACAAGGTCCATAATATCCATACTTCCTGTACCTACTATCAAATCTTTAACTAATAAAGATAAGGACTCTACCTGCTCAATATCATTCAGCGCAGCAAATGCTTTAAGGAACGCACTTTCAGTTGCGACTTTTCTAATAGAATCAGGCAATTCTTTAATATGCCCAATAGTCTTGCCTATTTCCGTATTTTTAAATAAGAACTGTCCTGTCCTAACAGTAGACTTAACCATAACATCTGCTACCTTATCCATCCCTTGTTCAACTAATGCTTCTATATGAAATTTCTTAGCTAAAACTGTTAGGGATTTCTCATGTTTTGAGTTAATAGTCGCTATTTTTAAACCTAAGTTAAAGAAATCTTGGTATTGTGAGGTAGTAAGTTTCTTATGTCGCACTTTTGTATTAAAAGCGTTAATCATATGTTGAATTAAATTAATTATCTTATCCGAGAATTCTGCACCTTCCCACAATTTTGTAGAGCGTGGTGGGGCAGTAGTCTGCATCTTTGCAAGTAACCCTTTGTTAGTTAATGTATAAATTAGGAATTCTGTAGAATCTCTATAAACATATTCATATTGCTGTGTAGCAATTGCCCTTTCTGCTACTTCATCTGATTTAATACCATCAATTAGGAAATCATCTACAGATATGTGTTTGATAGCTTCTCTATGTAGCTTACTTAACTCTACCTGTAAACGAGGGTTAGCAGCTAATACATGGTCTATCACTGCATGAAGTATTTCGTGTACAAAAACTTCTTGTGGGCTTTGCTCAGCATAGGTAATAGGAGCATTTTTATTTAGTTGAACTATAACCTTTCTCAAGTCCTCACTAAACCCTCCCCTGGTCTTTCCCTTTATGAACGCTGTCTGAACTACTACATCTTCTACGTTAGCCATGTGCTCTAGCACAAGCGTATGTAAGATATTTTGTAAATGCTCTGCATGTGCAGAATCGTAGTGTAGGTCCTGCTTACCTAATCCATCAAAGATGACTAGAGCAGATGAAGACAACGGAGCATTATTATGCCATGTAGTCGAACTCTCTAGCAACTCTGCAAAACTACTTCCTTTAATCACTTCTCCGAATAGATCAGGAGGCGTAACACCGTCCTTATCTGGGGCAAATAAATTAAAGTCCATCACATCTTTATCTCGAGGAATATCTTCCTTAGTAATGCTATTCTTAGCTGTGAACACTGACTTAGGACTCGCAACTTTAACCATCTTACCTAGATATGTACTATATACACTGGTAGCTGGGGCAACTCCTATATCAGTTAGAAAATCTACTAATACAGCCTCTACCCCGGTAGAAGTTTCACTAACTAATTTAGACCTAACTGACCACTCAGGAGCGCTTAAGTCTTTCGTTGCCTCAGCCCTGTAAGTACCTAGAATTTTAGAAGGATTCTTTGAATCCACAACATCCCATGCAATAACTCTTCCAAACTCTGATTCATCAAACCTCTGTACATTAGCTATTTGTGTCCCCGTAGGAGGAACTACGTAGGTAAGCACCTTCTCAGTGGCTTTGTCAATATCTGTAGCATTATCATATTCATATAACAGCTGTGCTCCTGGAAAGTAAGTCTTGATATTGCCTTTCAGTCCTCTCCCCGGCTTGAATGACGTAAGAGGCATAGCAAAGTCGATATCATGCAGACTACCTACTCCTTTACGATATACATTACCTGCTGCAGTTAACGCAAGACTACCTACAAGAAGAGCTTCTGGAAGCATCTTACTTATTACAGTATCGATAACCTCAGCTCCCCACTTGTTGTTCTTTAGGATAGTGTCAAACTTTTGTAAGGTATAGCCTTTCTTAGGTGTAGTTGTAAGTGATTCACCTGAAATACCATTAATTAGTTTCCATGCCAACTCACGGTAGATATACTCAGCTCGCATTTTCTCTGTTGATAGATATAGAGGTTTAAATACTTCTTTAATAAACTCCCATACTCTTCTAACAATACTTTGAGTCTTCTTGCCTTTGCCTTCAAGCACCTTATCTGTAAAGATTCTTCCCATCTCATTAGCTAAAATCTCTTTAGCTTCCTTTCTGTTCACATTGTGAACTGCTTGGATTGTAGAAATCTGCTTACTGATAATGGTAGTGTGCTCTAATAGATTTAAGTACACATGAGCATACTCATGAGGAACTGTATCAAGAGCTCCTTTGCTGTTTGAGTACTGAATAGCAGTGCCTATAGCATTACCCAATACCTGTTCACCATGTATGTCTACTAATGTATCACGCTCTTCTAGCGTGATATTAGGGAACATCTCAGTCAGTCGATTAGTTAATACTCGGAATAACTCTCTATTGTCTTTAAGTAGCTTGTACTGGCTAGAACGTTGATAATCCTTACTGTTCTCTTCTAATGACTGTTTAAGTGCTTCTGCTTCAGCTGAAAAATCTACATTTTCAGTTGACTCAGGTGATGCAATATACATATGTTCACTTGTAGCTGTCTCTAACATTTTAGCTAATTCACCTCTGTTCTGCTGGACTTCCTTAGCAGTACGTTGAACTGTGCCCATTACACTATCAAATGAGACTTCACTGTCTTCATTACGATTTAAGTATGAATGCTTAAGGTAAGCTTCTCTAACTGCGTGCTGTTCTGCAGGTGTAAGCATATTCCATGATGAGGTTAGTAGCTCATTTACTTGGGTGAATAAATCAAATCCTGTATCACTAGCTAAACTCTTAAAACCTGAGTTATACACTCCCTTAGTAGTAGGCAGTTGCCCTATCACTTCCATAACAGCATCATGCAGAGGTAACAAAGGAATTTCTGTATTCTCAACATTAGGAATACTAATTGAATCTTGCAATTTCACAGCATCTGTACCTTGAATAGAGCGTACTACTGTAGAAACTCCTGGAGGAGCAAACGAGTACGTCAGCATTCTAGTACTAACATTTCCACTGTTTAATTTTAGCTCAAATTTAGTAGAGTGCTGTATCTGAGTCGACTTAACTAAATCAATAAATGACTCTGTACCGTCTTGGTGTTTAAGTGCAATTCTAGGATAGAAATCAATTAACTCCCTAGCTAATTCTTTACGCTGTGATGGGAATAACTTACCTTCTGAGCGTCCAGCTACTTCTTTAACTAGATTGTTATACTTGACTTTGAAAATAAAGTATTGAAGCTCTCCTGCTTTAATAAAGTCAGACTTTATCTCAGAGTTCACTATCGTCTCAGCAGCAGCTACTTTAATGGCAGGAGTTAACGCCTGTCCTAGTTTAGAGATTAAATAGTCTCTGTATTTAATAGGAGACCCTCTATACAGAGGCTCATTAAAGCTATATCTATGTAATTCATTCGTAGCTAATAGAGTTTTTAATACCCCTGATGTAAGTCCTCCAGGTAGATATTCTTTACCTGCTTTACTCTTCGTAAGCACTCTCATAGATTTAAACATAGTAGCAAGCTCTTTGTATATCTCTGCTTTTACTTCTGGGCTACCATTCGTATATCTTCCTTGAGCTTCTGTGATGTATTCAAATAAAGAATCCACTAAGCTAACAGATAATTCTTTAGCTACCTTAGCAGCGCCACCTTCATAGTTTAGTACCATAAATGGTGGCTTGCCAGCATTACGTCTATTAGTAACTAGTGGAGCAAATATAGTATTAAACGCCTTAAATCGACTCTCAGCCACCTTAGGGTCTACATGTTCACCATTAGTATCTAAGTAGCTTGGTAAATTCTCAAACTTATCAAATAAAGCATTAGCAAAATTTAGATACCCATCAGGAGTTGCACCATTCGCATTCTTTACTTGTTCAGAATAAGGTACTTGTCCCTCAAAAATCATACCTACACGATTGAGCTCCCTCATCATGTCGTCCATGTTGTTACTTGGGAACAGCATTAAACCAATTCCAAAACCACTAGTAACAGCATCAGCTTCAGCGATGATGTCTGTGGTAAACGTAGTATCTTCTTCTAGAGCTGATTGGTATTGTGCTAAAGCATTCACTGCCATAATTAACGCAGTGTTAGCTCCAGGGTACTTAGTGTGTAACTCTAGCATAGCATCTAAGTAGTTCTCTTCCGTAACTTCATTAGGCTTAATACTGAGTTGAATAACAGATTGAACTGCTCTACTTAAAGCAGACTGCTCATTCTCCATATCACTGAATACACTGTCAAATAGCTCTAGAGAACCTTGTACGTCTGTTTTATCAACACTTAAATCAAAATGCTGAGCTACAGCAACCTTAAAGGAGATAACAGCTTTAGAGTCCTTAGTGGCAGGGTCTACAATAATACTCTTAGATTTTGCAGGCTTAAGTAAAAAGCGTGCTACATTCTTAGCAGACATAGGGTCTAGCTCACCCTCAATCATCATACGATGCTGAGCCATAAATTTCCACTGTAAGTAGAAGCTATTTATTAGATTATTATCTGAATACTTCTTAATTACTTTAATTTGGTCTAATAGTTGTCTATCTTTAGCTTTAATACCTTCTTCTAAATCAACATGCACGTTAAGAGCATCACTAGGATTTAAAAAGGTTACACCAGCTAATACTTTTCTAAGCTTTACTGCTTTAGCTTGTAGAGGTGCGTTAGCAGTGTCACTGCCTATCATATATAAATGATAAGCACTATTGACTGTCCACTCAGTATTAACTAATTTATTGATTACTTGGTGTGCTTGTGGGCTAACTGAGCCTAACGAGCCTCTAACATTCTTTGAAACGTTAGGTAAAGGGGTAGCAGACGGTGCATTAAATGACTGGTTAACCCCAAAGAAACTGTCTAAGTGTTTTGAATGGTCTGTAATCTTTTTTATATCTATATTATTAACATCAATAGTTTTTTGTGTAATGTAATAATGTGCAAACTTCTTAGTGACTAACTTCCCATTTTGATTGACCTTATAGACTACTTCAGCAGACTTAATAAGTCCCATCTTAACGCCAATCTCTAGAGCTAAAGCTCCTAATTGATGTGCCAGAATGTCATCTAATATTGTTGATGATGTAGCTAAGTTGCTTTTAATATTTAGTGAGTCAAATATCAATGAGCCTAAAGACCTTGCAGCCTCACCCCTCAACATTCCACCGTGATCTAAATTACGGAAAGCAGTTAATGTCTCATCTAAGATATCAGAAGTACGTTCAGCTCCAACTATTAGTTGTATTTGTGTGTCTGTGAAAGTGTTTAATGTACGCGCACCATCTGTAGCAAACCATCTTAGTAATGAAGTAGAGGCACTGAACAATACAGGCGCAGGTAAGTGATACGTAGTATCACGTCCTTCTATTTTGTTAGCTCCATATAGTAGGGGTAACACGTCATTTTCATAGACAGTATTACTGCTTTTCAATTCTTGATTTACTTTAGTTGTAAATGCCTTGAATAGTTTTACTAGTTGAGTTGATAGCTCTGGGGTTAACCCAGCTTCCATAAAAATACTTACTAACTCATCAGAATTCTTGTAGGTAGATGGCTCTAGGAAAGTAGAAGACTTTGTGTCTCTATTTTTAACTAAGAATAATTTATTGCCTTCATTTAGCACTTCCCCTATCTTATGTAGGTAAGGGGCAAACACGTCAGCTTTAGGTATATGCACATTTAAATCTTGAGAGTTATTAATACCAAGCTCTGCTATGTACCCTACGAAGTTATTGACAGTAGACTTAAATACCTTTGCAGTTTCTGTCTGTGGTTGTGTGTTTATTGCATTAGTAATACTCTCTACAATCAGTTCCTTAGTACATTTAGCAGACATCTGGTAATACTCCTAGTTTTTTTGCAATTGTGACCCACTGAGCTTTACTGTAATGGCCTACAGCGTATACTTTAGCTACGCCTCCCTGTTCATAGGCCGCTCCGGATTCAAGTAATTGTACAGTACTTATCTCAGGACTAATGGTTTCTTGTGGAGTCTTCTCAGGAGTTTTTTCTACCTTGACTTCTTCTTTAGCTTTAGGTTTAGCTTGTTCAGTATTAGGCTTATTCTGTAACTCATCTAATCTCTGTAGCGCCTCAACATCAACCGCTTCTTCAACAACAACTTCAGTCTTATGATTTGCATAGTCTGAGCTAATAGCTCTAATCTTATCCTCTACTTCCTTGCTGCCTAGTGTTACTGCTCCATCTAATAATGAATACAGCATCTCTTCTTGCTGGTCAGTCTTGATGTCAGCGTCTTTTATATCTAAATCAAATCTAGTAGCAATCCTATTGAAGTTATCACGTATTTTAGTACGTTGAGTATTTATCTTTGCTTTGGCTTCAGCTACGGGTATCTCTAGAGTGCCAGGGAATAAACTATTCTCTTCTGTTTTACTGTTTAAGTCAGATACTTGGGTATCAAGCTTCTCCGCTCTCTTAACTAATTTAGTTATTTGATTAGTTGCTTTTGTGTATTTAGCAGCGCCCTCCACAGACTGCGTCTGTTTAGGCGCTTCAGGAGTAGTGGGCTTGGCTTCAGCCTGTACCTTTACTACTTCTTCTGGTTTCTTAATAGGGTCTACAGTCTCTTGTGGAGATTTTTTATTAAATGTATCTACTTTACCTAGCAACCTCTCATTAAGAGTTAGTTGTGATTTAGCTGCAGTTACCTCTACATCAGCTTCCCTATTTATAGTAGCTTCTGATACTTTCTTAGAGAGTGCTACTACCTTCTGTCCATACGCAGCTTCTCTCTCTACGTACTCAAGTAGAGTCTCTGTAGAATTATTAATTTCATATGTAACTCCTCTATACTCAACTTCTGCAATATTACCATCTTGTAGGAATTTATCATATGCTGCACGCAGAGTCTCTGCTTTACCTTGCATATGCTTAGCAAACTGTTCTAGGCCTGATTGAGCAGCTAGTGCGTTTGTACCTGATACTACATTATCTAAGTGCTGATTGAAAGATATGAAGTCTTTAGAGCCTTTTCCTGTAATGTCTTCATTAACATCTTCGATATTCTTAGCATTATTACTTAATCCTTGCTTCGCCTCAATAACTTCTTGCTTAGCCTGGACTACTTCAGTCTCTATTGGGGTAAGTGTGCCCTGTGCTAGTATCTCATTAAGAGTCTGCGCAGAACCCTCATCTGTGTGGTCTAAGCTATATACATATTGGTCTTTCTCAGAACTCTTCTCAATAGTCTTTTTAGCTTCAGTTAGGTCAACACGCTTCTCAAGGAGTTCCATGTACTCATTAACTCTTCTAAAAGACTCTTGTTGTGCTTCTTTAAGCTCTGTCTCACCTTTCACAAAACGTTGCATTACATCAGTAGCAGCACGTTCATATTGCGCAATTAGGGACTGAAGCTCTTCAATAGATAGCTCATCAGAATTTTCTAATTTACCTGGGATTGTTTTAAGCAGTTCTAGAGAGTCACCCTCTACTGGCTTAATTTTGGCAGTATCATCTACATTAAGAATACCTAAAGATGCCTTAGAATCTTTTATATTAGTTTCGAGCAGTTCAACTTCTTGTCTGGCTTCCTGTATTAGTTGTACTACTTCATCAGTTTGCTCTAAAGCTTCTAGCCTCTCTATATTTTTATTTAGTTTATTGACCGCTTTAGTATCTTTTTTAATTGCAGACTCTAATCCTTTAGGAGAAGCAGCCTTATCATTGATCTTATTTTGTAGTGTCTGGATACTAGACTCTAAATCTTTACGTCCCTCTTCAGAGAGTGCATCTTTATTAGGCTTGCCCTCCAATCGTTGTTTAGTTAACTCGTCTCTCTTAGACATTAACTTAACTCTATGGGCATCCGAGATACTTGAACTACGTAGTTTATCGTCTAGAGCGTCAATCTTTTTATTGAGTTTAGTCTCCTCATCAATAGTTAACTCAACAGTAGGGGCACCTCTACCTAAGTCAGCTATCAACCCATTCAGTGCAGCAGTATCACTAGATGTAGTAGTACTTTTAGCTGCTCCTGATATGGTACCTATAGAGGAACCAGGCATAGCTTCCATCCAGAACGATTCTCGTGCTTGTGTGGACGTAGGGAATACATACCCCTCAGCTAAATGTGCTCCTATAGTTTCAGCAGTGTCTGATATAACACCAGAAGAGCCTTCTGAAATTAGACCAGCTGCACCTAAACCAAATGTAGTTCCAAGTGCCCTTCCAAAGGCCGGGAAATTAGCTGTAAAGTCTGCTAGTGCCTTATTTACAAAAGGGTTCTTACCTAATACAGTCTTTAAAGCAAACTTTTCACCTGCAACACTAACTGTTGCGAGTCCCCAGATTTGGCCATCTTCTAAACTAGTAGGAGCTCTTCCTGCATGTTTCTCGAATTCCTCTACTATCCTATCATGAGTACTCCAAGTAGCTACGGCTTGCCCTGGCAAGCCTGCAGTTATCTCTATCATTAGTGCTGCAGATTCAGCTAACTTGCCAAAAGATTCTTCTTTACGCTCTGAATACATATTCTCGATATAGTCGAGAGTGTCCATACGTTGAGCTTGTGCCCTATTGAAGTTTTCTTCAGGGTCACTAAAAACAACTAAGCTATTTTTCCATAACTTATCTGCTTCTTGTGCTCTAGTTTTCATAGAGGCTTTCTTGCCCTCATCTGACTCTAGGAATGTTTGTAGTTTGGTGTTATAGTGCTGTATTTCATCAGCTACACTCCAACCTGCCTTAGCTAAAAACTCTGCGCCAGTACTTGTAGTGTCTTTAAAATCCTCTTTAGGAATGTAACCAGTGTACCCTTCGTATTCTACGAAAGGATTGAAAGCTTCAATCCAATCCTTAAGCTCTTGTTCGTTTAGCCCTTTTCTTGAAAAGTTATCATAACGACCACCTACGGTCTCATTCTCACCTTTCTTACCTAAAGTACTTTCTAAGTTACCAGATAATGCTTTGCCTACGAAATCAGATACTCTGTATTCACCAAGTAACTGTGGAACCATTCCAGTATTAGGGTCGATTATATGTGGGATGAATTCTTTGCGTTCTATCTCAGGATTAGGAATATTTGGGTATTTAAGTCCGCCTCGAACAGTAAGGTCATACGTACCGTCTTCATTGCCTATAACAGTAAAAGGTTTTATCTTATCATCACCTTTTTCAGCATAGTTAATATCAGGTATCTTGTTGTACTTCGAATAGAAGTTCAGATTATGCTCAGGAGTATTTAGGGCCCTATTAATATTAATGCCTGTGTATGGGTTAACCGATTCAGTAATAGGTCTATTGTATTTATCTTCACCGTGGACTGTAACTTGTGTCTGTGGGTCTTCAGGGTTAGGCTGATCCTGCATTAGTAGGTCTTGAGCAAACGCCTTAGATTCCAACGCACGTTGATTAAGCATATCATCAGTTATCTGGGATGGATGCATACCTAAATCAGAGGCTAAAGCCCTTGCATGAGTATCTCTAACACCATTTCTACCTTCTGCGTATGGCTTAGCAAACCCTTTAAAGGTTTCAGCTGTATCTAATGTGCTATTAGGAGCTCCAGCTCGTGTACTGGAAGTATTCCCTGTGATAGGGTCTTCGTATACAAATGTATCAGCATCATGGACACCCTTTAACGATTGTATAGCAGCGTTCTTACGCTCTAAAACAGCATCTAGCTTTTTCTTCTTTAAGTCTTTAAAGTATAAGTCATCATAGTCTGAAAAAATGTCTGACGATACGCTATAGTTACCCATACAGATTTCCTATTTATTGGCTTACTTTTGCTTTAATGTGCTCTTTTAGTTGTGAAGAACTCGACTTAAGTAAAGATTTATATCTCTTAATAAATAGAGAGTAAGCTTTAGGGTTAGTTCCTGCTTCAATATCTATTTGCCTATTACCCAGTACACCAGTAGTTTCAATCTCATCATCCCCTAATGGAGATGAATTAAATATCCAGTCATCATCTTCTAATCCCTCATCGTCTGCTGCGAAGACTTCTGAAAACGCTTTGTAAGCTACACGCTTTAAGTTATACTCAGAATAGTTAGGGAAGTCAGTAGGAATAACAGTTGCCTCTTTTTTAGCTTTAGCTAATGCTTTATTTATAAAGTTAGTGGCTGTTTCTTCTAATATAGCTCCCTCATTACCTGTGTATGGATTATCCTTATCTCCTCTCTCATTTGAAATCATAGCCTGTACAGAACCAATACTAAAAGGTGTAAATTGCGAAGAGTCAAAATATCCTGAAGTAGCCTTAATTGTCTTCTTACGTGTATCTAATTTAGCTTGAATATCTTCAAAGCCAAACCTTGTTTTTAGATTAGCTAGTAATGTCTTTTTAACATTTGTGGAGGAACCCGGTAACATCTTATCAAGAAGAGAGTTTAATCTACTCCCGAAATTATCTATATTAACAGTTGCCTGCGTTATCTCCTTATCTGTGTAGACTTCAGAGTAGGTCTCTTGGCGCATTTGTCTAGCTGTCTCAGCTAATGACATAGAATCTTTATCTGTACTAATAAATTTCACTACTTGTGATACTGCTAAATCATGAATACCTGTCAGTGTATTAATATCGATACCGTGCAGTTCTTGTAAGTCACCATTTAAGTCAGTAAGGTCATATTCATTATTAGATAGCTTTTTAGATATATTACGTTTAATCTGTGACTGGTCAGATTTAAGCGCATCTTCATACGTTTTAATCTCGTCAACATTAATCTTATTCTCTGCAACGTATCTAGCAGTTACGCTTTCCTGAACGTTCGTAGGATACTCAGCGATTGTTTCACGAAACTTCTTATAGTTAGTAGCATTAGTTCTACTAGTAGTTACTGACGGTGATAAAGGATTTTGGGGATTCCGTGGGTTAAACGCAAGAGTGCCTGCTTGACTTACCGCGTCTGTATATGCAGTACCAAGCATAGATTGATACATACCTTTACCTTTTACGTCTCCAAATCCTTTTACGAAATCTGATTCATTTAGATTAATAGCATCCCCCACTTGTCCTGTGGATGTAAAGGCATTTCCAGTATCTCGTATACTAGCAAGATTATCTAAAGAATTAGCTGATTCAATATCCTTAGGAGGAGTAACCCCAAAAGTACCAAATACTTGGTTCACTGTTTGATTACTGTTCTGAGGAGATACACCACCGGCATTTAATTCTCGTAGCATTTCCTGTTTTAATGCAAAAGTAGCTGCGTGTGTATTAGCACCAGATAAATTTTTAGCATACTTAGTTAACAAGTATGTTGAATTCCTATCATTATTCTGTGAAGTTAGTACGTCTCCCATACCCGGCATAGTACTATTTAGAATACTCGCTGTTGCAGAGTTTACAATTGAGGGAGCATTAGTAGAAGTATTAGAATTACTTGTCAAATCTCCAGTAACTTGTGAGTTATTAGGAGGAACACTTGTATTTGTGGAGTCTGGAAAGTATTGAGGGAAGGCTCCTCTTAAAATATTATTCTTCATATTGATAGCATCAGCTTGATTCTTATAATTTTCTAGTTGAGCATCATAGCCTGCAGTTTGCGCAGCATACCCTGCTATCTGCGCATTTATCTTATCTTGCTCTAACTTTTGGTACTCTGGAGATAACTTATATTCATTCACTGCACGCGATGATTTATTTGTCAGTAATGTATCTGCATGTGCTGCATTATCTCTGAACTCTTGAGTCTGGTCACGGTAGCTGTCTGCTAATAGACCTTGATCTACAAAACCATTACCACCCTGTGCATAACTTCTTAGGATATCTTGAGCTTGCTGAGGATCAGTAGAACCAGCTAATCTTGCAATTGCTGCATCAGTCTGTGTCTTAGAGTAATCATCACCAAATTGGGAAATAGAATCAACAACCTGTTTGTTATTTTCATTAATCTGAGCATTGTTACCCCTAATAGCGTTTACAAGACCTGAACCATTTGCATACTGTACATTCTTCCAATTTAACATGTTAACTCCTTAACTGTATGTGGATAACTTACCAAACTGATCTGGATCAAACGTGTCTCTACGTTGGCTCTCATCTAAGAAACCACCAACATGTGCATTGTATCTACCAATCTCATCATTCAGTGTAGCTACTTGCATACCTGTATTAATGTTAAATGCTTCAGCATTCTGGTTAAGTTGATTTCTAGCTATCTGATTAGCCTCTTCAGCTCGCTTATTCGCCGTAAACCCATTCCATGCACCAAGAGCAGCAGTACCTAGCTGTAGCGTACCCATATTCAAACCTAGGTCAAACTCTTGGTCTAAATTATTATTATCACCAAACGTATCTTCTATGAATTTGTTTTGGTCTGTTGGCTGTAAGCCCATAAGGTGTGACCTATTAGCTGTTTGCAGTGGGTTAGGGTTCTGTCCACCCCAGTAGTTATTAAATTTTGGATAACTCATATTATTTCTCCGTAATTCTTTTATATGTATTTGTATTGTAACTTATAAGTATACTCTGGTGATACTGTTTTCTTTATCTTCTGAAAGTACACTGCTGAAGGCATCGCTTCAAAGTGGTCTACCTTTTTAATGTTGACTAACGCTTGTGCTATATATTGTCTTTTTCTAAGGTTGTAATAGTACCCCATGTCTTCAAAGGCTTGGTCTATTTCTTCACGTATTTCATCTTGTAAAACAAGCTGTGCATCAGCTAAATTCTGTATCTCTTCCATTTCATCTACGATGTGTCTCATCTTGTATGAGTTCATCATATTCATAACCTGTAACGCATAGTTAGCAGTAGTCATGTTAGCGCCTATAGCTACTGTGCTAGTGCCCATGCTTATAGCTAGTGTCATTACCTGACCTAATATGATATAGTCTTCACCAAACACTCCCATAGAGGCTAAGTAGGAAACAGCCATAATTAGGTATGCTGTTGACAAAGACACACCTAAAGCTACTGATAGTGAAGTGGCTGTCTCTGCTAGAGCAGCGCTAACGTCATACCCAGTATAGACAAACACAATAACAGCTACTACGATTATTATGAGCGACCAGTTCCATACTTCTTTCTGCTCCCAGTAAGCATAGTACATACTTAGATGCATACTGCTTGCAGTTAATGAAGTCAGCTCCTGATTGCTATAACTGTTAACTATCCTCCAATCTAAAGGGAAGTATAAATCAGCGTCTGTTGAGCTTAAGTTTAAGTGCACTAGCCTATGTTGGCCTGATTGTGCATCACGAACATAATGGGATATTACGGGAGCTACAATCATGTGACTGCTCATACTCCCATCTATATTACTTATTTTGTAATATGTAATCGTGCCTAAATTGGCTGTGTTGAGATTTGCTATTATTCCTGACAAATACCCCCAAATTCCTCCATCTAGGGTGACACCTGTCATAGTCGCTGTTAAGCTGAAGTCATGATTTACCACAGACTTATACCTATGAGTACCTTGTACACGCCCATGTTCCCCAACATCGATAGCAGTATCCCTTAAAGACTTAAGAACAGAGTTAGCCTCCACTTCAGCAGCTGTATGTTGCTGTATCTCGATATGAGAGTACTTAAGACCATATGAAGAACTATCAAAGGATACAATCAAATCTACGCCAGGAACGTCTACAAGCTCTTGAGGGGTGTACCTATGTTCAGTACCAAAGACAGTACCATCTTGGTTAAGCCCCAAAGGTGCTTGTGTATTAAAACCTAGGTTAACATTATCATTAGCTCCGTTAACGTTATAGCCCATAGTATGGGTATCGGCTAGCGCCTTCAGTTTAGTAACGAAATCTATACAGTACTTTAAACTGTGCTTGTCTTTAGCTTGTAAATCTACACCTTGACTTACAGCTATATGGTCTAACTTATCCATATCAGACTGCCCAGCAAAAGCATCTGCTATATCTTTAGGATTGATACCTAAATTCTTAGCGTAGTCATCATAGTCAGCATGTCTAGAAGCACTGGAGTGGATGTACCCACCGTTTCTGCGTATATCTATCGGAGGCATTAGCTGGAAGACCGTTGGGTCATTCTCAGGTAATCTAGTATTTACATCTAGCTCAGGATACAGTCCTGTTCCTATTTCATACGTCCATGTTCGTACAGGAGAAGTAGTAGAGGGTTGTCCTGACACACCAGGGGTAGTTATTGTGTAACTAACATTATATGACTTGCCCACAGGTTCTGGAGGTAGGTCTAGTGTGTAGGATAATAGTGTAGTGTTATTCATGTAGTCAACACTGTTATCTACACTGTCTGCAGTATTAAAGTCTACGGTATACGAGACTCCATCCCTTACAAATATGTTTGTAACAGTATTAAGATTAAAGGTATCAACTAAGTAGCCAGATACCCAGTTAGCGTAGTTTAGTGCAACAACTGAACTATTGGTAATAGTTACATAAGTAGGGTTGCTAGGGTTTATCCTAGCTTTAACTAAACTAGCAGGGACATAGTTGTTACCTATGTCTACGTCACCATACCCACCAAAGTAGTCTTTAGTTTTAAACTTAGTGTTTAGCTGTCTAAACCTAGTACGTGCACCTGCACTGTAATTTAAATAGTCTAAGCTCTTAAAGTAGTCAATACCATTAACAACATCATTAATGATAGCGAACTCATGGAACCCATCAGGTAGAGCATCATCTAATAAAGGTGTTGTAGCTACATTCCAGTATTGGTAGGTCCGGGTCTTCTTGAATGGATTCCAGCCCATACTGTCACTTTATGTAGCTGCAACTACATTATCATCATCCGGATAGAGATCTAGTAAATGCTCTACAGTGATGAACTTACTTGAGCTAAAGTCACCTTGTGTGTTGATTTGCATCTTGAGAATATCAGCCATGTTCTTATTGAAGGCGTTCTTAGCATCATTCTCAAAACCAACAGCTTGCTGAGTAAATAACTCAGCCTGCTTACCCATAACACTGCTTGTAACAATAGTAGAACCGATAGTCTCTGTCAACGTCTGCGCATGTTCAGTAATACGCTTCTGTTTAAGTAAGTCAACCTCTTCTTGCGTTTTAGCAATGATAGTTGCAGCAGTAGACTTACCAGCATGTTGTATAACTTTAGACATACTTAGTGTTACGGCATTAACTTCAGGGTATCTAGGGTCATGTGGGTCAGCAGTCATAAGTGCCACTACATCATTATCCGTTAAGTTCTCAATAGTTACGAAGGTGTAAGTCTCACCTAGATTAAGCTTATACTCAATCTCCCAGATGTACTCATTCACTTCCATACCATTAGTAAACGCTTCATTGATAATCTGTTGACGTTTGATAGATAAATCTGCATCACTAGCTTGTGTACGTAGTACAGCTTGGTCATGAATATCAAGCGTCTGAGCATCCTTCAGCACTGCATCTTTAGCAGATTGGGCGTTCCTAACTGATGTCTGTGATAGTACATCTAGGGCTTGGTTTGTCTTGACTACGTCTTCCTTAGTCATCGAGGTAACCTGTGCCGTTTTAACGAGTAAATCTTTAGCAGATTGGGCATCTCTGACAGTGGTTGTAGACGTAACATCTAAAGTCTTCTTCACCTCTGTCAGGATTTGTTTATCTATCAGGTCAGCTTGTTTATCAGCTTGCTGTTTACCTAAGATAAAAGCAACTGATTGCTGCATAGAGCTCTGTACTGCCCCTAGGTAGACAGTTGCATAATCTGCACCTGTTAGTCTACCTAAATTAAACTGAGCATCTAGGTGAGCATTCACCGCCTCCATAAGGTCATCAAATACTCCAGTACCTGTAACAGTGTATTTTCCGTCAGTACTGGTGGTTACACCACTTGCCTGTGTTAAATCTGAAGTACTTATTGATGCCATAGTTCTATCCTAGTGTGTTATGCGCCTTCTGCGTGCTAGCTAAGGTATCTAACTCAGCTTGAGTAAGTTGTGGTAATATCTCAATATTGTACGCTTTAATCATCTGTGTTTCCATCATGTCTTCACCATTACGTCTAACCTTTTTAAAGATTTGACACTCAGCTTCTTTCATGTTCTGATAAATAATATTAGGAACGTGCCAGCCTTCTTCATTATTGTAAGGTACATACTTCTTAACAGCTCTGCCACGATCAACTAAGTCGCTACCTGCTGTAAAGATGTCACCTTCAGACTCACGCTTTAGTGGGTCGTTAGGTCTAACAATAATTCTAATTAGCTTCATAGCTTCTGAAGATACTTTTCCCTCAAGTTCAATACCTTCTGCTGTGTGTGTAGTACCTGGTGCTAGTTCAATTACATCTGCTGTTGCTGTTTCCATAATATCATCCTCATGAGTAGTAATAGTAAGTAAAGCTTCCTCAAGCTTTTTTCTGTTTGAATTAAAATGCATCTTAATACCGTGTTCGGCTAGCTTATCGCTTATCTGTTTAGATGTCAAATTTTCTATGTTCATGGTTCCTCCCGGAATTAATGAGGTAGGCTGCACCGCACTTGCGTGCTAACAGCCTACCAAGGTTAAAGCTCTACTTAAGCAGCTTTAGTCCAGATGATACCTAGACGCTCAGCACGTAGTGCCATGAATCCGTAGTACCACTTGATTGAGTAGAAACCTTTCTCGCCGTAAGGGTCGTTAAGGTCTGCTACGTCTTTACCAGGCTTCTTGTGCGTAGTAGTGAACTTCACAGTCTTACCATCAGTTTGGAAACCAATAGTAGTAAATGAACCATCACCAACAACTAACATCGGGTAGATGTCTACACCAGCCGCGCCGCCTTTAGCAGAGTACTGCATCTCAGGAACAACAACGATGCGGAACTGGTCAATAGAACCAATCTCACCGTTTACTGTGTTGCCTGCATCAGCATACTTCTCTACTGACACAAATGCTGGAGCACTGTGTAAGTCCGTCATAGCACGTAAAGCAGGAATCATCTCTGAACCTACATACATGATACGGCCACCATTGATAGTTTTAGTATCAACTAAACGAGAACCAGAGATTACTTTAGTCTGCTTAGGTGTCTTGTTGTTATCTAGAGCGATAGACAAGTTCATTAAGTCAGTGTAAGTAACAACACCTGATACTGTAGCTTTAGTAGTACCGCCTTTAAAGTAAGCTGTACCTGTAGTAGTCGCAGAATTAATCAAGTCAGACTGTAAAGCCGCTTCAGTTAATTCAGTAGCGCCCTGTACCATTTCCTCAGTAATATGAGAAAGTAGTTCAGAATCAGAATCAAAGTCCAAAGACTCCTGAGTGTACTCAGTAAAGAAACCTTGCTTAACGATTGAACCAGTAATCTGTGTACGCTTAAAGCCTACACGGTTAACACGTCCACCGTTCTCAGTCAATGCAGGAAGTTTAGCAGCGATTAAACCGATGTCCTTACCTGAACCGTATAAGTTACCAGAGTTCTGTTGAACTACAGCAGCACCAGTTGCAGCAGCAGCTAAAGCTGCTGTTGTGTATGCAGCACCAATTAAAGCACCAGCTTTAGTCCAAGCTGAAAACTTAGTACTGTCGATAGTTGCGCCAGAAGCGTCAATACCTTGGTCGTTGATGTTCAAATCATCTAGTAAAGGTAAGTAAACGTCTTGTTTAATTGTCTTACCGTGATGTTTAGGCATAGCCTGAACGTTAGCCAAAGGCATGAAGTACTGCTTATCACGTACTGCAATTAGCGCCTTTTTGTTATAAAAATCAGTACGTGCCTGTGCACCTACTGTTGAATTAGTACCGTCACCGTATACTTGAGCCATTATATTCTCCTATAAAGCTTCATAAAATTAGACAGCAGCCATCTTCATAAACTCATCATCCGTCATCTTTAAGAAGTCTGGTTGAGAAGTCGTAGGTTTGCTACTTGTCTTTGTAGATGCTGCAGCTTTACGTTTATTCGTTAACTGAGCATCATCCTTTGCTTTTGTCTTACTTGATACATCTGACGTAGGTGGTGTAGCCACCTTATTAGTGTCTCCGTTGTTCAGCACGCCAATACTAGCTAAGTAGTTTGCTGCCTGTTGATAAGCTGCTACATCAGAGACACCTTCTAATCTACCTAAGGCGCGCTCCTTTGAAACTAGCTTCTTCACTTCAGCATACACACCATTCTGCATATGTCCATCGATAATACCTATAATCTGAGGATTCTCAGCAATTATTTTTTTACTCGCAGTGTCCCATTGATTACTTAAAACGTCAATAGTGTCATTGAAAGTCTTACTATCTTTGATGCCTTCTAGTGCTTCATCTAACTTGTACTCTTTGTCTGATACATTGTAGTCATTAGGGGTGTACTTCACCTCTTCATCAGTATCAATATCGAGAGGGTCTATCCCACTATCTTTTATAAGCTTAGCAATTGCAGCAGGGTTCTTCTTAGAGATGTCGATTAAGTTGTTTAGCTTACTAGCATCTAGTAAGTTATTATTCTCAAGCATTTTCACTAACTTCAGATTAGGTGCTAACGTTGCCATTTTCTTCTGGTAGTTAGCTCCCATCTTCATTAATGACATTACATCGTCAACCGTGTCCACCTGCATGTCACTGCCATTGGCCTTAAAGGGTGAGAAAATCTTCTCATATGCTCCTTGGAAGTCTACAGTTGATGTTTCTTGGGTATCCCCATCTGTGTCATCTACTTTGACTTCTGTATCAAGAGACGCTGGCTCAGTACTTTTAGCTGAAGGTTCCTGCTCCTTTTGAGTATCCTCAAATGGTTGGCTATCTACATCATCTAACGGTTCCGGCTCAGGTTGCTCCTGGGCGTTATCTTGAGTCTCAATCACTTGAGTCTCTACATCAGCTTCAGAAGTTTGCTCTTCTGTCACTTCAGTGTCTAGTTCAGCAGTTTCTACTGCTGGTGTTTCTTCGAAGTCTCCGAAGTCTTTTTTCAAGAAATCTTCGTCTGACATTCCTAATGCGTCATTGTTTGTAGTCATTATACTAAACCCTCCTGAAGGATACTAGCTTTTGTATCTTCGTCTTCTGCTAGAGCTTGCTCTGCTTGAGTGCCTCTAGAGATTACGCTATCTAAGAACTTAGCAAGTGATCCCACACCATAAATCATTTTATCAACTAGTAGCTGCTGTTCTACATTAAGGTTAGAGCTTTTAGCCATAACTAACCTAGCAGCCTCTTCTTTGAAGTAGTACTCTGTAATCACCTTTTTAAAATCGCGATTATTTTGTAGTTTCAGCATACTGTTTTTCACACTGATAAAGTGTTTAGCCTCATCCATACTAAATTCTAAGCTGTCTAACTGTTCCTCTTGTGTCATGTTATTACCCTCATATTGTTAAAGTCCCGGATAGTTAGTATTAGCTCCCTGCATCATACCATCTATCACCTTACTGTCTAAATTTGATAATCTATCAAACTCTTTCTTTTGCATCTCTTGACCATGAGCTAACTTCATCTGCTCCTCTTTGTTTGCATCAGGTACACCTGATTCTTTATTAACAAAGTCTAGGTCATTCAAGTCAGAGGTACTATGTAGTCCTCTAGCTTTAGCTTGTTCTGTCTGTGTCTTAGCTTGCTTCAGACCTACATCAACCTGGTTCTCTTGTGCCTTAGCTTGCTCATTAGCAATCTGTGCTTGTAACAGCTGCATTTCAAGTTCCTTCATCTGTTGAGCCATAGGGTCAGGTTGTGGCTTGTATTCTTGAATACGCTTAGACAACTCAGGCATTTTACGTAACTTAGCAATATCTGCTAGTACCATCTGTGACATCTCTGGAGGCATGTTGTTACCCATAGTCTGAAGCATGAATGATAACTCCTGAGCTTTCTCAGTGTCAGCTTCTGCTGTAGATATGTTTAGTTTAATGTCATACATACCACCTAAGTCTTCACGGTTGATAGCTACAAACTCTTCATTAGTTACTCTGATGATTTCTTCATCACCTAAGAACTCAGCGTTCATAGATATAATCTTACGCCCCATCTGGTTAATACCATTAGCTAGACGTCTAAGGATACCTAACTCACGTTTAGATGTAGCATCTAGTGCTGACCTAATACCTGTAGCAGTTGTACCTAATGCTTGTCCTGTGATACCTGAACTAAATGCTTTAACTCCTGTAAGCGACTCAGCTTCGTTATTTTGTAACGTAAGCATATTTAGTGCACTACCAGGAATCTCTGGGTAAGTCTCCATATGGAAAGCTTGTCTAGGGTCTACGTTAGAGTTGAACTTAAAGTCTTCACCACGTTCAAACTTACGGTAGTTAGAAACGTCTAATGCATCCTTACGTGTACCCATCTGTCCGTTAGCACTACGACCGATAACATCAATCATACCTCTAGTTACAGCTCCGATAATCTTCTGGTTGTCTTCAATCAGTAACCCATCAGGTTCACCATACACGGCCTTACGCTTAGGTAAGTACTGTACGATTACAAATGGTAACTTCTTGTCAGGGAACGGATTCTCTTCTAATCTAATCAGAGTGTCACCTACCCAGGTAGCTACGAAAGGTTCTACTTCACCTGTACCGTTGATATCCCAGAATCCCCAGTATTCATATCCTACAATCTTCTTACGTGGTTTGTCCTTGAAAGTAAAGCTAGAGTCATCATCAACAGAGTGATCTGGAGTTGACAGCACACTACCACTATCTAAGCTGACTGCGTCTAGGTTCTTATATCTACCATCTTTCTTTAGCTGAGACATTGATGTCTCAAAGCTATAGATTATAAACTCAGCGGTATCTATGTCACCTTCACATGTAGGGTCAACTATTACGTTTGCGTAGTTACACACTTCAATAGTAGGCTGGTTCTTAATAACCTTAACTTGTTCCTCAGTATGAGACCCGACCTGTACAGGCATAACTGCTGTACCACCTTGCATAGACATTTCATGTGCTTGTTGCATCTCTGGTGGGATTTCTTGTTGAAATCTCTCAGGGTCTTCTTGCATCATTGCATGTAACTGTTGGTGTACTTGGTTTGCTTCTTGTGTAGGTTGGAAATCAAAGTCAGGTACTTCAACTTCAACAGTCTCCTCTTTGTAGTCCCAACCTAACTTAATAATAGATGTACCTTCATCCACACATGTACGTACGTATTCATCGATAAACTTAGTCTTATCAATCTTGCAGTTAATTTGGTAGTTAAGTACTTGACCATTCTGCTCAGCAGCCTTCTTATCTTCGAAGGTAGCCGGTGCTGTATTGAACAAGTCATCGGTAGATAGGAAAGGTTCACTTAATGCAGCGTAACGCCACTCAGCTTGCTTACGAATAAGTTTAGGAACAATCTTAGAACGACCAGGTTTAGTGCTAAGCTTCTGTTTGCCGTTTAGAGCATCTAACCAGTTCTCAACATCGATGATATGATCTGAATGAGCAGACTGTGCTTCTGTTAAGTCTTGCTTCAGGTCTTCAATTTTAGGTGGGTTTTCCCAATCAACTAAAGTATCTAGTTCAGTCGCATCAATATCTAAATCTGATATATTATTCTTCATAGTGCGTATCCTATCATATTCTGGGGGTACAAAGGCTTTTTCGTGATTTTATCATAATTTTTAACCTGCTTACCTATATGTTAAATAGATACTTTTAACGCTGCGTAACCATTCCCCATACTACTACCTAAACATATAGCTGTTTTATCTTTTATCTTAGTATCTTCAGAGATGAATCGTGTGTCTTTTACTGTACGGTTGTGTATACCTGTGAGCACACCCCTATGCAAGTCCTTGACTAATAAGTCTAGTTCGATAGCCCCGTTAGCGCCCATAGTATGACCTATCAGGGGCTTATAAGATGTAGCTATGAAATCGTCAAAGGTACTCTCAATAGCTACCTTCTCAGCAATATTATTACTTGGGGTACCTGTACCATGTGTTTTAATGATACGCACACCTTTTGTATCAATACGTGATAGCGCTTTAAGATAACCTGTCCCTGCAGGGTCTTGCCCTATAGGGCTACTCCACTTCTCAGCAGCCATAGATACTTGGTCAATTTGTGCAATACCATTGTCTTTGTTATCTAACAAGAACATCCCTGCACCATTGCCCACCCTAAAGCCTGTGTTAGTGCCATCAAACGCACTAGGTAACTTTCCAGCTTCTTCATCAGCTAAACTGATATTACCACCATACTTACTGAAGAACTCAATAGTATCACCGCTTGTGGCATCCTCTACAGCGATTATTAACACCCTATCTAACGTATTAGAATCTAATAACGCTTTAGCTAAAAAAGTGGCGTTATATGCGCATACACATGATGTGCTATCCGTAGAGACATAATCTGTATAACCAATATGTTGAGCAACTCTGCCTGCGTATATATTAGTTGTTGCCAAGGCTAGAGGTTTAAGTACTGGAAAATTAGCAGGGCGCTTCCGATTTAAATCATAACCTGACCAGTAGGTATTTCCACTTGCTAATATTAACCCCGATTTGCCTGTAGAAGCTTCTGATTGTAGTACCTCTTTATTCCTGGCTACAAGTTGATCAATTAATAGGTGCGCAATAATTGCGTATCCTGATTGAATCTTAGGGTGTGCTGTCGTAACAACAGCATGGGCGTTAGACGGGTAGCTAACGGAATGTAAGGCTGTCAGTTCTTGTGTAGACACTGAGTCTATTAACGAAATATTCATAAGGGTTTCCATATCATTAAAGGCAAAATAGCTACATCCGCGATAGTTGCAGCTAGTCCCCACCACCACCATCTACGATCATAATAGTTGTACTTCTCGCCTTTGTTCATAACTAAATCAATGTGCTGTTTACGCAGATACGGAATTGATACCCCCCAGAACACTAGGGATAACGTCCAAAGTATAAGCGCCCACATAATGAATGTAGTTGTGTAGGTATACACCGGGTGCAAATACACTAGTAGTAGTCCAGAAGCCAGAGACAATAGACCATAGAACTCTACGAAGATAGAATCTGTACGTCTAGTTAGTTTATTGGTGTAAGTGCGTACTGCTACAGTGCAATGCTTGCTCCTACCTTTCCAGGTATTTGTAACTAACATATTACCTAGGAACATCGCTATTGAAAATACATGTAGTGTCTTAACTAATAAGAACACTATAATCCATGACTATTGAAGAACTCCATCATTTCTTGAACAGTCCCTCCAGTATTTATTATTTCACCTAATTCAGTAATGACTTCTTCGCTCAATAATACTTCATCTTCTATGTAAATTAATACAATACTCCAGTCTAAACTATCCAACCCGATGTCTTTTAATGTATCTGTGCTTTTGGTACACAGAGTATACTCAGTGGCATCCATTACAGATGCTGTGACTGCGTTATTTAATATGTTTAGTGTTTCCTCTAATGTCATCGTACCCTCCCTAGGTGTGAAATAACGGTATTGCGTTTACTTGTCTAATGTTTACTACATCACGATAATCCTGTAATTCCCCATCAATTATAACAAATCTTTGTAAGTCAATAGGTCTACAATTAATATTTATCCAGTTAATCTCTTCAGACCTTTTAGTTTCCCCATTTGTGGGGTTTACCCAAAAATCGGTAAAGGTTAGTGGGTATATCGATACACCAGCAAAGCTGAATTCACCGTGAGGGTCTTTACTCTGCATAACTTTTACCTTTGTCAGTAAGAATTAGCTCATATAGTGATATCTTATTAATAGTGGGGTCATTGGCGGGGATTTCAAAATTATAAGGTTCAACAAAAAAATACAACATATCCTCAGCTGGGTCGTACAAGCCAAATAAACTGTCAAACCTAAAGATAGACTCAGTCTCTTCAGTGTAATAACTGAGCACTTTGCTGTCTGGCGTGAAGTCTACTACTACTAATACTGGCAATGTGGCCGATTCTGCAATACGGGCTATTTTAAAAACACCGCCTGTAATGTTTTCCACATATTCAGAGTCAAAACTACTACTGACTACCCAAGGCTTATTCTCACCCCGTAACACGCGCCTGTACCCATCAATGTACGCTTTCATACCTTCTCTAAAAAACTTATCCGCAGAACTACGTCTTATCCTGTGATGATTAGTAAACAGCCCTACAGCACAAAATAAGGCACCTAGGAAGCCCTTATGTCCTCGTCTTAGTTTAGACGATGTGAATGGGGGGTAAAGTAAAGTTTTACTCTCATAATCTTGCATCATCCGTTCAATTAGTTCTCTATTTGTTGGCATATAGGTATCCTAGTATGTACTCACGTGTTGGCTTCACCCCTTCAGGTATTTCTACTAAATGTGTATTAGTAGTTTTAAATTTATTGGTAGCGTCTAATTGCACAATATTAACTACACTTACTGTAGCAATATTATCTTTAATTGTAAAGGTAGTCTGTATTAAATCAATCATGAGTATAGGCTCGGTTTAGAGAACAAATACGCGTTGTTGTTCATATTTATTTGCCCGTTGTTAATAGCCTGTTGTCCACCACTACCACTACCACCATCGAACCTAATACCTATGAAACTATCCGATTCTGATTCATGGAAGAGATGTCCGACATTAAAGGTTAACCACCCTGATTTAAATTTATTATCTTTAACTTGAAAGCCGTTTCGATAAAACGCCCACCAAGTATCTGATCGGTCCCACACTTCTTCCCAACCAAGACATGCGCCACATACGTCTAAACCTGTACAAGAATCCGAGTGTTGTGTTGTTGTGTATTCACGTTCTGCCTGGGCCAGTGAAGGTGCGCAGAACATAATATCTGAAGAAGATAAACCATTTAAACTTTTCTCAACCCAGTGGTTAGGATTTGGATTTAAGTTCTGTGAACTTGTGATAATAGTGGACGGGGGGGTTATTGTACCACCCCCTAAAATTACTAAGGGGGCTTTCCTACTATCAAACGCCACATCATTATTGCTATTAAATACCTGCAAACCCCAGTCCTGCCCAGAAGGGTTGGTGATAGCACCCGGTTTAGTAAAAATATGTAAGTGTGGGTGCGCAGCAGAACTTGAAGTTGTTCCTGCAACAGCTACATCAATCGCCCACTTTTTGTTGCCACCACCCAAATCCTGTATTACATCCATACCGAGCATAGCCTGTATCTGTTCACACTGAGGCTCTATAAATACCATAGGAGGATTGTCTGACCCGATGGTTACTATGAAGCGGTAATTCCACATACCGCCATATGAATCATGATATCCCAGTACACTGTCTATAGTTGTGAGTTTAGAATGCAAATGGTAGTTCTGCATCTCACTGCTTATAAGTACTTGGTTATTATTATTTTTTGCACTGAAACCGTAACTCATCTTCCTAACACCACCACATAAGTGTCACTATACGTGTGTTGTGTTCCTGCGGGAGTAGCTGTAACACTAGTACCCGACACTGCTACTGTGTGTGTCTTTGCTGCAGTGTCAGGTTGCAAGGTATGTACCATAAATTGTACTGTTATAAACTCAGTTACCCCTTCAGCAGTTAATGAAGAATAGTTTTTACTAACCGTGACCCCAGCGCTAGCTACAAAACTATCTACCTGATTCCATGTAACATCATTAGACGAGTAAACTAAAGGGCTTGACCAAGTGCCCCCCACAAACGCACAAGATGCTGTGTTGAATGGGGCTACCCAATCACCTGCACCAGTGTTAATACAAGATACTGCATTAGTGTGCGCAGTTAAGTGCACACCGTCTTTTACACACACATTAGATGTCGGGCCTACACAGGAGTCATCACCACTCTTAAAGATTTCTAAACCATAACTCATGCTAGGTTACCTAACTTAACTCTTAGAGTATCCACTCCTCCAGCGGTAGTGTAGACCTTAATCACATCACCTTCTATTACCATCTTTCCAGTGCTTGTACTCTTCTCAATAATTACTGTACCATCTTGCTTAACTCTAAAAGGAGCTGAAGCAGGAGTAGCATGACCAGCATAAATGCGATAATCATCCCAAACAGCACCCGCTGCAATACAAGCGGCTTCAGTTGTTGAAACGCCATCAGAACAAGAAGCAGGAACACCTGACAGGACACCAACATTATTACCTGTACCTGCAACAATTTTAGTTGTAGCGCTTATTTTATTTCCTGTGATAGTACCACCATCAATATTAGTGCCTGTAATAGTAGTACCTGCTATGAGGTCACCTGTAATAGTTCCTGATTTTATTGTAGTGGCGCTCATCGTACCGTCTAATACTAGACTACCTTGTATTCCCACAACACTAGTATCTGGTGCTGCCCAAGAACCCCCAGCGATAGCTTCACAAGCTGCTTGAGTTGCTGCTGCGTTTACCACACCATCTACATAACAAGTACCGTTAACATCTCCAGTTCTAATTACAAAAGGTATGACAGGGGTCTCATCAGTACCTGTTACTGCAAAGGTATCTGCTGCTACTAGGAAAGTACTGGAGTCTGTTACCCACTCCTTACCTGTGCCTGTACAAGCTGCTTGTGTAATACTAGCATCTAACACCCCATCAACTAGACAACCTGGCGCTCCACTTGATAACCCAAAACCACTTACATTGCCATTATTATCTAGTTTGACAGAGTACTCTGACTCTAGACCGTTAATAGAGGTGGCTTGTATCTGTATGGTACTAGTGTTACTATCTACTGTTGAACTGATTACATCTGTTAACGCTGCGAATGCTCCTGTGTCTCTCCAAGCAAATGTTTCACCTGTAACAGCCGCTGCCTCACACAAAGTCTTAGTGGTATACTCCCCTGTTCTGTTTGTAGCACCTGTGATGGTCACAGTTCGTTCACAGTAACCTACTTGTTCAACAATCTGTGTATCCACATTAGCCAAGGTGGCTATTGATAATAATACCCAGCTTGTACCATCGTACTTATATAGAGTATCTCCATCATCTAACACAGCCCACATATCATTTATTTCAGGTTGTATAGGCGCTTCACATAAATCTTCTGTAGTTATAGTTGTATCTATTACTCCTAACACAGTACACGTGGCAGGTGTACCTGTAATGTCCCATATAGCTGACCCAGGAGGCGTAGTATATACACCGTTACTATCCTTATTACCAGGTTGGTAGAATACGTTAATAGTGCGGTTGCTTAGCTCTAAGATATCTGCAGAGTATCTTGATGCTGTATCCCAAATAGCACCAGTCCAAGTGTACATTTCACCCTGTAGGTAGGTGTCAACCGTTGTACTAGGTATCCATAAGTCATTAACTTCTAGAGGGTGTGATGTAGTTCCTGAAGGGGTGCTACTTCCACCATAAATAGTACGTTTATTCTCAACTAATACAGCTAAGTCTGCTGTTATGTCCACAGTTACTGTCCATGTGTAGTCTGAGTTAGCAGCTGTTGTTCCATTAGCTGTCTTGGTGTATTCATAATACTTTCCAGCAGTATACGGGGATGCTGTAGTAGAGCATAACCATAAGTCACCTACTAGCTTCTCTTGTGTGAGATATGAGGCACTATTAGTTACTACATTCAATACATTAACGTATGGCACTGTAGCTTGTGCATAAGTCTGTATCTTGGCATCGATTGTAGCTGTTAAGTTTTCATTTAACGTTTCAATCAAGTCATGGTATTTCGTGGCTTTAGTAAATACAATTGCTGGGGTTACAATAGTACATCTGTATATTTCACCACCTGCATAGGTAATATTTGGGGTAACCGTTGTATCTGTAAACGTTGTTGGAGGTATCCACAGGTCATTTATATGGACCGTGTCATAAGTTCCTGCATCAGTATCTGTAGGAATCCCAGGAGTACTGAATATAGCGCGTTTACTATCAGTTAAGTCAGCTAGTTTAGCTACGTTAGTAGTACCTTCTATCTCTACCCAGACGTATGTTATAGGTGTTGTAGCTGGTGTTACTTCTGAGTATCTATAAGTAGTCGTTACATCAGCACTGTCTGTCTCAATGAATAAGTCACCACCTGACATACCTGTTTGAGTACTTCTGTCACTACCACTGTACACATTGACCATATTATCAGTAGCTGTGTCTACAGTGGTATTAACATACTCTGTAATGAGTATATCACCCAACTTAGCGTTTATTAACGAGGTAGTTCCATCTACAACACCATCTACGGCAGTGTCATCTGTATACCTACTTGCTGCTATCCAATCATCGTCATCATACGCATCAACAGTATTAGAAGCTAAGTTCTTAGCGCGGCCAGTTTCACAACGGAGTAAATCACCTGCACTGAAAGTAGCATGGTCAGCATCATTATCCATTACCCACATATCACCCGGTTCATAGGCTGAGGTGACCGTGTTAGGTTTTGCTACAAATATCCTACGTTTTTCATCTGCAGTATCTTGCGCCACACTTGCGTTATATAGAGCTAGTGTAACATCTGTGTCTGTAATTATAATCCAACTATAGATAGGGTTATCTACGCCATCTACTGTGTTGTCTTCATGTGCAAATCTGTAAGCATACCCAGTGACTTTGTCATAGTATAAATCACCTATATGCTTTATCTTCTCATTATCATCATTATTAGCTGTGTCTATCGTCTGCCAATCTGAAGCTGGTACGTTACTTAATGTAGGTGCTTCATCTTTAAACCATGTAGTGATATTACCATCTAACTGGTTTTGTATTGCTACTTGGTCAGTGCCATATGCACTTGTAGTTACATAATTAGCAAATTGGGAATTAGCTGATGCAATGTCTCCAGAGTATCTTGAAGCTACTCTCCAAACTGGGGTTGCTGTGGAGTCATGCACATACATCTCGCCTTGAAAGTACTCAGGAGGTCCTACAATATCTACTGGGGGAATCCATAAGTCATTATCTAGTAACGAATGTGTTGTGCCTGCTGGTGGTGTGGTATCTCCATAAATTGTACGTTTGTTATCTACCAACAAAGACATACTAGCTGTGATGTCTGCTTTAACTTCCCAAGTATAGTCATAGTTACTTGTGTTAGTGCCATTCGCTGTGCGTGTGTACTCGTAGTAGTTACCTGATACATAAATACCTGCAGTACTTGTGCATAACCATAAATCATTAACACGTGCTTGATGGGTGGCATACACAGTAGCATCTGTTGCGATATTCACAACATCAGTATATGGTGCTGTATCTGCAGCGTATGTTTGCAATTTAGCATCTATTGCATTAGTTAGTGAGGCATTGAGATTATCAATTATGTCATGATACTTAGTTGCCTTGACGAAGGTTATAGGAGACACACTTGTACATCTATAAATCTGACCTTCTGCGTAAGTCCCGTCAGTAGTAGTTAAATCTGAAGGAGGTATCCATAAGTCATTGATAGAAATGACTAAATCACCTTGTGCATCTGAGTCTACGGGTACACCCTCTGTAGTGTATATGGAACGTTTACCATCTGTGAGGTCACCCAACTGTGCCATGTTAGAGGCACCTTGTACTTCTACCCAACCTGTGCCTGAGTATTGGTATGTAGTTAGAATACCGTTTGAATCTGTTTCGTTATACAGGTCACCTGTATCCATCCCAGTTTGTGTTGTTCTATCTGACCCTGAGTAAATGCGCACCATGTTGTCAGTACCAGTACCCACAACACCAGAGATGTAACTAACTAAATTAGTGCCACCAATCACAGCATTATCTAAATCTGTCTCACCAGTTAAGATGTTTGTGATTTCTGCATCAGCGTTATACGCTGTAATATAGGTTAAACCTAGTGCATTATTCTGGGAGTCTGTAGTCATCCAAGATAGGCTTCCTGAATTTGTTGAATCCGCATCCTGGAATCTGTGTATAGCTGTAAAGGTTAGTGGCTTTGGTTGTGAGGTGTCTATCCAAATATCACCGAATGCTGATTCTGCGTATAGAGGCTCTGTTGTCTGGAAAAAACCTTTAACTACACCATCGGAAGTTTCTTGTTTACCTACTAATGAAGCAATAGCGGATACCGTAGCTTGATCAGTAACAGCTAACCATGCAGGAGGTACCTGTGAAGTATCCCATACATGTCTTTGGTTATCATCTGAGTCAATCCAGGTATCACCACTTGCTAAGCTATCACCATTGAGTTTAGTTGTAGGAGCTAATGCTTGATAAAAACTAGAGTTAATATTTGTACGTAGAGCATTAAATAACGTAGAGTTATATACGTCTTGTTGTAGATCAGCTAATACCTCACCGGGGTTTTGTGAAGTCTGCCCAGTAACACTAGTCGCACTATACCAATTACCATAGTCCCCATTTAGATTTCTAAATCTAATCCAGTAATACTCTGTAGCATCATGTCCGATAGCATGACTATAGACAGAAGCTTCTGTAGTAGTTAGTAAGGCTTTATTAGTGAATTCATCTGTTGTGCTCACCCATATTTCAGTAACGGCATGACATATGTAGGCAGGTATTGACCAACTTAAAATTATAGTGGTAAAGCCTCCAGAAACAGTAAAGTTAGTTGGAGCAGGTATAACACTACAACCTTCGTAGACAGGAGTATCCCCTGGGCCAGTACCTATAATCTCTTCAAGTGTAATAGGGTCACCAATAGCAACATTACCAATACCATCTGCTAAATGCGCATCTATTAAATGTGTGTATAGCTCTTGGCCTGACTGCTTAATGAATATATGATAACTACCCTCTAGAATACTTTGGTTGTACCCTCCACTACTATTAGTAGTAATTATTAGGGAAGCACCAATAGGAACACCACTTTGTATGAATTTACTGGCTACGAATTTAATCGAAGCTCCTACAATAGGTGTGTTATCCGGAAATCTTAATGTACCTTGAACTATTATAGCCATTAGCTAATCCCAATATCCTCTAGAGGTTGACTAGTGGTGTCTGTGCCAGCAATCGTGACATGACCTAATGTAATATATTTAGCCTTACCTGGGTTCTTAAACTCTATTTTGTAACTACCCGGTAATACGTTTACTGCATAAGTGCCAGTTGACGTTGTACTAAATACAAACATAGTGCCTTTTAAAGCACCATCTGTTGTGTTATTAGTAGCTATAAGCCTAACAGATGCATTAGCAATAGGGGTGTTATCTGGTGTTACTAATGTTCCTGCTAAAGGTTTCATAAGCTACTCCTATCGTTTAAATGTAGGATTTTCTAAGTTGCGTAGAGATTGCATGTCTACAGGAGCTAAGTTTTGTTGCGTACGCCACCGGTCTAAACTTTCTATTATGTCCTTTTGTGACTGTTTATCTGCAATATCTTGAGCTTGTGCGCCTTGTTGCATCTGATTAGCCTGACTAGCACCTTGAGATTCATTATACCCAGCTTCTCTGCCGTTGATAGGGCCCATAGGGTTGATAC